>Ga0214923_10000484_pt1 | contig 60541 bp, 64 predicted proteins | sample LL1510_MetaG_FD_177993 | JGI IMG/M metagenome (GOLD analysis project Ga0214923, IMG submission 177993) | Freshwater microbial communities from Lake Lanier, Atlanta, Georgia, United States - LL-1510 | ecosystem: Environmental > Aquatic > Freshwater > Lake | place: USA: Georgia | collected...
TATTTCTATTGTTAATGATTTTCAAATATAAAAAATAATATAATAATTTAATATGTTATGATATCAATATTATAATATTTCACTCATGTATATAGATTAAATGGATATACTAAAATTTAACTTTTTTATAAAAAAATTGAAATGTTTTTTTAATAAAACTAAAATGTAAAATAAAAAAGAAGTTAAAATGACAGTATTAACAAGAAGTCAGACAAAAAAAATTCAAGAACAATCAAATAAAAAAGAAGAAAAAATATTTAATACTTGTCATGAATTGAGAAATGCATTACAAGATATTAATGATAATAGAGTGAAAGGTATTGAAAAGCACGGACATCCGAATACTTGGATAATTGGCAAAACAATTACAACTTTGGAAAGATTATTTTACAATCTTACTAATTTTAACGAACCGATTGATAATTGGGATATTTCTAACGTAACAAATATGAGTTTTATGTTTTGTCGTGCATCTAAATTTAACCAACCTCTTGAAAAATGGGATGTATCCAAGGTTACTAATATGAGTTTTATGTTTTATCATGCGAAATCTTTTAACCAACCTCTTGAAAAATGGGATGTTTCTAATGTTACTAATATGTATAGTATGTTTTGTGGTGCATCTAATTTTAACCAACCTCTTGAAAAATGGGATGTTTCTAATGTTACTAATATGTATAGTATGTTTTGGAGTGCATCTAAATTTAACCAACCTCTTGAAAAATGGGATGTATCCAAGGTTACTAATATGAGTTTTATGTTTTGGGGTGCAACTAAATTTAACCAACCTCTTGAAAAATGGGATGTATCCAAGGTTACTGATATGAGTTTTATGTTTTATCATGCGAAATCTTTTAACCAACCTCTTGAAAAATGGAATGTATCCAATGTTACTGATATGAGTTTTATGTTTTATCATGCGAAATCTTTTAACCAACCTCTTGAAAAATGGGATGTATCCAAGGTTACTGATATGAGTTTTATGTTTTGGAATGCATCTAAATTTAACCAACCTTTAAATAATTGGAATGTTTCTAACGTAACAGATATGAGTTATATGTTTTGTTATACAAAAAATTTTAACCAACCTCTTGAAAAATGGAATGTATCGAATGTTACTAATATGAGTTATATGTTTCATCCAAGAATTCTTAAAATGTGATTTATCATATGTAATTGATATGAATTTTATATAACAATTTAATAAATGTAATTTTAAATGTAATATCAAATATTATATTTATAACTTAAATATATCATTTAACAAAGATTTTTATAAAAAAATTGAAATGTTTTTTTTATAAAATTAAAATGTAAAATAAAAAAGAAGTTAAAATGACAGTATTAACAAGAAGTCAGACAAAAAAAATTCAAGAACAATCAAATAAAAAAGAAGAAAAAATATTTAATACTTTTCATGAATTGAGAAATGCATTACAAGATATTAATGATAATAGAGAGAAAGGTATTGAAAAACACGGACATCCGAATACTTGGATAATTGGCAAAACAATTACAACTATGGAAAGATTATTTTACAATCTTACTAATTTTAATGAACCGATTGATAATTGGGATGTATCCAAGGTTACTAATATGAGTTTTATGTTTTATCATGCGAAATCTTTTAACCAACCTCTTGAAAAATGGGATGTATCCAATGTTACTGATATGAGTGTTATGTTTTCTGATGCATCTAATTTTAACCAACCTCTTGAAAAATGGGATGTATCCTATGTTACAAATATGAGTCATATGTTTTCTGATGCATCTAATTTTAACCAACCTCTTGAAAAATGGAATGTATCCAATGTTACTGATATGAGTTTTATGTTTTATCATGCGAAAACTTTTAACCAACCTTTAAATAATTGGAATGTTTCTAACGTAACAAATATGAGTTTTATGTTTTATCATACGAAAACTTTTAACCAACCTCTTGAAAAATGGGATGTTTCAAATGTTACTGATATGAGTTATATGTTTCATCCAATAACTCGTAAACTGGGATTTATCAAATGTAAATATTGATATGAATTTTATATAACCATTTAATAAATGTAATTTTAAATGTAATATCAATTATTATTATTTAACAAATATTTTGAATTTAACAAAGATTTTGATAAAACTAAAAATGGATAGGGATATTTCTATTGTTAATGATTTTCAAATATAAAAAATAATATAATAATTTAATATGTTATGATATCAATATTATAATATTTCACCCATGTATATAGATTAAATGGATATACTAAAATTTTTATCTATTTTTTTAATAAATAAACTTTTTTAGAAAAGCAGGATTTCAAACTTATTTGGTTGATGTATGTTTAATTTTTTATTTAACCGAATGGTGTGGTTTTAAATCTTCAAGAGTGTAAACATAAGACAAAATATTCATGTATCACAAATTGATTAATCCATACAGACAATTCATTACACTTAACAAACAAAGTTATATAAGAATAATATTGTATATGTTTATGTGTAATCAATGTCTAAGGTGTAAAAAAAAATTGAATTGAAAAATTTAAAATAATTTAAAACAACTAAATAAATGTCAGAACAATTACATAGAACATATCATATTAGTGAAAAATATAATAATGTTAATTGTATTCAAACACAAAAATTTGATGTTCATGATAATATTAAATTAGAAAAAAATGAATACTCAAAAAAACCAAAAAGAAATTATTATCATGAAAAAAAAATTAAAAATGAAGAACTTACTAAAGAAAATAATCATTTGAAAGAAACAAATGAAAAATTAATTGAACAAAATCTTACAATATTAAGAAATGGTAAAAAATTAGAAAAAAAATTTAACATTCAATATGAAAAAAATAGTGTTTTAAATTTAAAATTAAATAAAATTAAAGAAATTAGTTTAAAAGAAGAAGAATGTTATAAAGAATTGATTGAATTAAATAAACTGGAAAATGAAATTCATAAAAAAATAAAATTATATAGTGAAGAAAAGAATAATTTACTGAAATAAATTATATACTAAATAATTTTTATTATATACTAAATAATTTTTTACACATTTTAACATTTTAGATCAATACCATCTTTTGCGTTAATAAATTCAGATATTTTTACAATCCAATTTTCCATTTCACTTTCATTTGAGAAAATATCACAATTACCATTTAAAATTAATAATTTATTTTTTTCTGTAATTTTATCTATCATATTTTCGTGGTATTTATCACATAATTTAATATAATCAAACTGTATATTATTTTCACAATCACGATTTCTTTTTTGAATTCTTTGAATACAAATTTCAGGACATGTTTTTACATAAATAACTTTATGAATTGGGTAATCATCGATAAATGTATTAAACCAATTTATATAAATTTGGTAATTTACATATTCTATTTTTCCTGAATCATACAACATTTTTGCAAATACATATCTATCAGTATATAAACTTCTCTCTGTTATAATTACATATTTATTAAAATGTGAATAAAAACCTGATTTAATCTGTTGTACAAGATTTTTCAATAATTTTAATCTTGAAATATATGCCAACATTTGAAATGAAAATGCATATTTTGTTTGATCGTTATAAAATTTTTCTAAAATTGTTGTTCCTTTTTCATCTGTAATATGATTCCATTCATTTACTGGTTCACACAAAAACATAATCTCTAATGATTTATCAAAAATATTATTATCATTATTATAATATTGATTATTCAATTCATTTAATAATGTTGATTTACCAGAACCAATATTTCCTTCAATAGCAATAATTTTAATATCTATATTTTTATCCATCATCAAAACAAATTGTTGTTATTTTTTTTATATTTTTATAATCAATTTTTTCTATAAAATACACGTTTCTCTAATTATATATATGGTTTAAAATTTTAAAATATTTTGTTAATTTTTTTTTATTAAAAGTATTGTTGTCATAACCATATAATTCATTATTATTATCATCGTTTTTATGTAAAAAATCAAATGTTATATCATCTGATGTTTGTGGCAAATTATCATAATTATATAAAACGATACTAAATTTATTATTTCCAATTAAAAAACCAATAAAATTTACTAATTCACATACAACAGAACACTGTAATGAATATACACAAGAACCATCATATTGTCTTTTTCCACGAATAACAAATTTTTGAATATTTTTATCATAGAATAAATAAATTACATTATCAACATTTCCTCCATAATTTACATTGTCATATTCAATTATTTTATATACTAATGAATCGGGAAAAGAATAAAAAGACGTCATTCTATTTTATAATATATAAAATTCTTTAAGTATTTTATTATATTATTTTCTTCAAAAACATAACACATATTTAATATAATTCTTCAATATCATCTATAAGTAAATCTGGTAATAATTCTATTTTTTCTTCATCATTATTAATATCATTAATATCATTAATATCATTAATATCATTCAATTGAATTTCTTCATTACTTATACTTATTTTATCTTCATTATTTACAAATGAAATATTTTCTAATTTATCGATATTTTTTGGTGCACTAACCTGACTAATTCCATCATTAGTTTTTACATAATCAATGTCATTAAAAGTAACTCCAATGTTGGGTGTTTGACTATCACCTACATTTGTATTACTATTTATATTACTATTTGTATTACTATTTATATTACTATTTATATTACCATTTATATTACCATTTGTATTACTATTTATATTACTATTTATATTACCATTTATAATTTCATTTTTTTGGACAATTGGCTCGTGAGTTATTTCTTCTTTAACTTCTTCAATAACATCTTCTTCAACAGTTTCATCCATATATGCTTTTAATATAGATTGGTATGGCATACTTTCTCTCATTGTATTTAAAATACATTCTTGGATAATTATTTCTAATTCTCTATTATTTTTTTGAATTTGTAATGGTTCTATTCCAATTTGAAATAAATATACATTTTTATATATTTTTCTAGCAACATTAATATAAATTTTATGTATAAAAATTGACAATTTAGGTATATCAATATTAATTTTTTTTTGTTTTTGTCCTACACGCATTGCTGTTAAAATTTTGAGTTGTATAATATGAACACATGTAACCAAATCTTCCAAATAATTGCATCCAGATTCTTCAAATATTCTTTTTGTTTCATTTGCAATTATTTGTTCATTCCATTTTGGTATGCGTGAAATTAAATTTTGAAATGTCATTAAATATTTTTCATTTTCATTGTTATCTTTACACAATTTTAATGATTCTTGAAATATTGATTTACATCCATCAATAATTAGTGGCGTTAAAATAGTAACTAGTCTTGCACACCATTCATTTTTAGATTCATGTAAAGTATTAATATTAAAGTCATCCATTTACATAAAACTTATATTTTCTAAATTTAAATCTAAACCTAAAAAAATAAAATTCAAAATAAATAAAATTAATAGTTTTTCATTTCTAAATTCTTTTCTAATGTGATTAAAACAAATTAATAATTCATATTTTTTTTCTATTTTTATTTTATCTTCTAAAAATTTATTATTTTCAAATAATTTTAATATATCAATTGCACTATAACCTTTTTCATATATCTTTGATACAATAAAAAACAAATCGTCTATTTTTAATTTATTATTGTTATTCAAATTGTTTAAATTATATATTTCTTTTTTAAGTAAAAATAATCTATTTATATTGTATTCTTTACTATTAAATGTCTTGTCTATATTATAATTATATAAATTTATAATTTCATTATTTATAGTAGGTTCAGAAACATAAATTTCACAAAATCTAGATAATATTGGTTTCATTAATTTATATTTATCTTCAGCTATTATAAAAAATCTTGTATTATGACTAAATAATTCAATACATCTTCGCAATGCAGATTGTGCATCTGTTGTAAGTTTATCAGCATTTAAAAGTATAATACTTTTAAAGTCATTTCCACAATTTGAATTAATATGACTTTTTGCAAAAAATTTTAGTTCTTCTCTAATAAATTTAATACCTTTTCCATGTGAACAATTAACATACATAACAAATGATTTTATTTTATCTTTATCAAAATTATAAATTTTTTCTATAAAATTATTAACTAGTGTTCGCTTACCACATCCAGATGGACCATGAAAAATAATATTTGGTATTTTATGTATTTCATAAAAATAGTTTAATTTTTCTATAATTGTTTCGTGAATTAATAATGACATATTTATTTAATATAATTATTTTTATATTAAATAAATATTAAATTAAAAATTGAAATTTTTTTATTAAATAAATTATTAAATAAATTATTATTATAAAATGGAAAACAAAATTGTAATAATTACACTTTTATTAAATAAAACAAATCTTTATAAAAATATTATTTATACTATTATGAATATATATTTAAAACATTTTAATTCATTTAATGAATTAAGAAATGCATTAAAAGATATAAATGAAGATAGAGAGAAAGGAATTGAAACACATGGACATCCAAATACTTGGTTTATTAGTAATAAAATTACAAATATGTCAGGATTATTTGAAACACTTAATAATTTTAACGAGCCAATTGACAAATGGGATGTATCTAATGTCACTGATATGAGTTGTATGTTTTGGTGTGCATTCAAATTTAACCAATCACTTAACAACTGGAATGTTTCCAATGTTACTGATATGCATTATATGTTTTATTTTTCTGAAAAATTTAATCAAGACTTAAATAATTGGGATGTTTCTAATGTTACTGATATGCAATATATGTTTTGTTATGCAGAAAATTTCAATCAATCACTTAACAACTGGAATATATCTAATGTCACTAATATGAGTTATATGTTTTATAATGCAAGTAATTTTAACAAACCTCTTGATAATTGGAATGTTTCTAATGTTATTGATATGAGTTGTATGTTTTGTTATGCAATAAATTTTAACCAACCTTTAAATAATTGGAATATATCTAATGTCACTGATATGAGTTATATGTTTTGTAATGCATATAATTTTAACCAACCTTTAAATGAATGGAATGTTTCAAATGTTAATGTTATGTCTAGGATGTTTTATGGTGCAATCAATTTTAACCATTCACTTGATAATTGGGATGTTTCTAATGTAAATGATATGAGTTATATGTTTTATAATGCAACTAATTTTAACAAACAACTTGAAAATTGGAAAATTTTCAATCCAAAGTCAATAATATGAATAATGAAGTTTTTTATGCCTACGATGAATAAAGGATTGATAAAATTAATTCATAAATAAGAGACAATGTAATACAAGTAAAATGTTGTGATAGTTATAAAGATTTAGATATTACAAATATAGGAAAATAAAAAGATAAAAAGTATTTCGTCTATTGGTTTGTTCTAAGGGTGTAAATTAACGAAATGTTGGATATAGAAACAAACAAGACCAACAGAATTTCAAAACCAAATTTCGTCTTTCACTTCTTCACCATCCAAAGAGAAGAAGAAAAAGTAAGACCATCAATATTGATTTTACATTTTTGCTTATTTTTAGTGTCTATAATGGGCGTTTTAAATGTCCAAAGGTGTAATATTTACAAAATGTAATGTAATATATTATATTGATAATAAAATTACATAATGACATTATATTACAATGCTTAACTTAACTTAAATAAATTAATTACAAATAATATATATAAAAATATGACTATTATATATTAATAATGGAAAAAGTAAATATTAATAAAGACAATATTTCATGGAAAATAATTGACAAATATTTTAAAGATAATCCAAATTGTTTAGTATCACATCATATAGAATCATTTAATGATTTTTTTAAAAATGGTATTAAACGTATTTTCTATGAAAATAATCCAATAAGATTTATAGAAAATAATGAAGATTCTGAAGAAAATAGAAATGAATGTTTGTTATATTTAGGTGGGAAAAATGGAAATAAAATTTATTATGGAAAACCAGTTATTTATGATGATAATAATGCACATTATATGTTTCCTAATGAAGCTAGATTGAGAAATATGACATATGGTATTACAATACACTATGATGTAGAAGTTGATTTTATATATTTTATTGGAGACGAGAAGAAAACATATAGTATGACATTAAATAAAATTTATTTAGGCAGATTTCCTATAATGTTGCATTCTGATTTATGTATATTAAATGGAATGACGAGAGAAGTCAGATTTAATGCAGGTGAATGTCGTAATGATTATGGAGGTTATTTTATTATTGATGGAAAAGAAAAAGTAGTAATACCACAAGAAAAATTTGCAGATAATATGCTTTATATACGTAAATATAAATCTGATGAACTTTATAGTTTTTCTGCTGAAATTCGTTCTGTTTCTGAAGATTCATCAAAACCAATACGAACAACTGCGGTAAAAATTGTCGCACCTTCACCTAGATTTACAAATAATCAAATAGTAGTTTCTATTCCAAATGTAAAAAAACCGGTTCCTTTATTTATTTTAATGAGGGCATTAGGAATAATTTCAGACAAGGATATAATTAAAACTTGCTTATTAGATTTGGAAAAAAATAAACATATGGTTGATTTATTTATTCCATCAGTTCATGATGCCAATAAATTTTTCACTCAACATACGTGTCTTAAATTTATTGCTGAATTAACAAAAAGAGGAACTGTTTCAAATGTTATGGAAATTCTCTCAGATTTTTTTTTACCACATGTTGGTGAATTAAATTTTTTAGAAAAAGGTTATTTTATAGGTTATATGGTTTATAAATTATTGAAAGTTTATACAAAAGAAGAAAAACCAACAGACCGTGACAATTTTCGTTTTAAAAGAATTGAATTGTCAGGAACATTAATTTATGATTTATTTAGAGAATATTATTTAATACAAAAAAAAGACATTTCAAGAAAAATTGATGAGGAATATTATTATCATAAAGGCACATATACAGAAGACGAATCATTAACTCGTAAAGAAAAACAATCATTAAAAAAAAAAATTCAATTTCAAGAAAAACAGGAAAATAATAAATATAAAGATAATTTTATTGGCTTAATTGAAAGTAATGTAAAAAATTTTTTTAAAGATAGAATTGTAGAACAAGGATTTAAAAAAGCTTTTAAAGGAAATTGGGGTGCTGAAACACATACAAAACGAATGGGTGTCGTTCAAGATTTAAATAGATTAAGTTATTATACCTTTATATCTCATTTACGTAAAATAAATTTACCATTAGATTCAAGTGCAAAAGTTGTCGGTCCAAGATTATTAAATTCATCACAATGGGGATTTATTGACCCTATTGATACACCTGATGGTGGAAATATTGGACTACATAAACATTTATCTATAATTGCTCATATAACAAGTGGAACATCTTCATATCCATTTATTAAATGGATAAGAACAAATACGCCAATGAAATTGATTTTAGAATGCCAGCCAGAACAATTGGCAGATAGTTCTAAAATATTTATTAATGGATATTGGTTTGGCGTTATTGATACACCATTTGAGTTAATTAATTTATTAAAATTATATAGACGTAATGGTATATTGCCAATTTACACAAGTTTATCTTTTGATATTGAACATAATGAAATACATATTTATACAGATTCAGGTAGATTGACACGACCAATTTATTATATTGAAGATAAAAAAGTGAGTTATGAACGGAAAATAATTTATGACAATATCGAAAAAAACACAATAACATGGCAACAAATTATTTCAGGATTTATGGAAAAAGCTGATAGTAATTTTAACACCAAAAATAACAAGATTTACGATTTAAATAAATTATATAAAAATATTGGAAATTCAAAAGAAGAAATATTTCATAAACTTCAGGCAAATAAATCTATTGTTGATTATGTTGATACCACTGAAGAAGAAACGGCATTAATTGCAAACTCAATTGAAGACATCAAAAAATGTAAATATTATACACATATGGAAATTGACCCATCTTTAATTTTAGGTGTTATGGGTAATCTAATTATATATCCTGAAAATAACCCTGTAGTTAGAAATTCATTTTCTTGTGGACAAAGCAAACAAGCCGTTTCTGTATATCATTCGAATTATCAAATGCGTATAGATAAAATGGGGGTTGTTTTAAATTATGGTCAAGTTCCATTAATTAAATCAAGATATCTAGAATATATTAATAAAGAAGAACAACCTTATGGTATTAATGCAATTGTTGCTATTATGTGTTATACTGGCTATAATGTTGAAGATGCAATTTTAATAAATGAAGGGTCAATATTACGCGGAATGTTTAGAACAACATATTATTCAATGTATGAATCTAGAGAAGAAACATCAAAAGTTTCAGGAATGAATAATTCAAAATTTGCAAATATCGAAAAAAATAATGTTATTGGCAAAAAAAAAGGATATGATTATAGTTATTTAGATGATTATGGATTAATAAGAGAAAATGTTGAATTAAACGATAAAATAATACTAATCGGAAAAATTAACTCTAATTTAACAAATAAAGATGTTTGGATTGACGATTCTGTTAAACCAAAAAAAGGTCAACTTGGTTTTGTTGATAAATCATTCATTACTCTTGGTGAAGAAGGATTTAATATTGCAAAAGTTCGTTTGAGAGAAGAAAGAATACCTGCTATTGGTGATAAAATGGCTTCTCGTGCAGGACAAAAAGGAACTATTGGACTTATAATTCCTGAAGCTAGTATGCCATTTTTAGAAGATGGATTACGTCCTGATCTTATTATTAATCCACATGCTATTCCTTCTCGTATGACAATTGGTCAAATTATAGAAAGTTTATTTGGAATTGTTTGTGCAAGTTATGGTGCTTTTGGGGATTGTACTGCATTTCAAGTAAAAGGTTCAAATTACAATATTTATGGACCAATGCTTACAAATGCAGGATTTAACCATACCGGAAATCATGTTTTGTATAATGGAATGACTGGCGAACAAATTCAAGCAAATATTTATATGGGACCAACTTATTACATGCGTTTAAAACATATGGTTAAAGATAAAATTAATTTTCGTGCGCGTGGTCCAAATCAGCAATTAACAAGACAACCGGTTCAAGGTCGTGCAAATGATGGAGGTCTTCGTATAGGTGAAATGGAACGTGATGGTGTATCTGCTCATGGAATGTCTTATTTTTTAAATGAATCCTTTTTAGTTAGAGCGGATGAATATTATATGGCAATTTGTAATAATACTGGTATAATATCTATTTATAATGAAGAGAAAAATTTATTTTTAAGTCCATATGCTGATGGACCTATTAATTTTCATACAAATTCTGATGGCACAATGAATATTAAAAATATAACAAAATTTGGTCGTTCTTTTAGTTTATTACGTATTCCTTATTCATTTAAATTACTTATACAAGAATTACAAGCAATGAATGTTCAAATGCGAATTATTACGGATGAAAATGTAGAACAATTATTAAGCATGTCTTATTCAAATAATATAAATAATTTGTTAAATAATACAAAAGAAAATACACCTGAAAACATGGAACAATTAATTAAAGATTATGTTAAAAAAATGAATGTATTACAAAATAAACAACCTATTCAACCTGTTATTATTGAAGATAATAATTTGGAAAATCCTGATGTATTAACATTTTCAGATTCAGATACAGATTCAGTTTCAGTTTCTTATCCAAAAGATTCTCCATATGAATTACAAAACCAAAATCAAAACCAAAATTCATCTTCTCTTTCTTATCCAAAAGATTCTCCATATGAATTACAAAACCAAAATCAAAACCAAAATTCATCTTCTCTTTCTTATGCAAAAGATTCTCCATATGAATTACAAAACCAAAACCAAAATCAAAACCAAAATCAAAATCAAAATCAAAATTCTTCTTCTGTTTCTTATGCAAAAGATTCTCCATATGAATTACAAAACCAAAACCAAAATCAAAACCAAAATCAAAATCAAAATTCTTCTTCTGTTTCTTATGCAAAAGATTCTCCATATGAATTACAAAACCAAAACCCTTTTTCTATTCACTATACACCAAATTATTCTGAAATATTTAATGTTGAAGAAAAAAATAAATTAAATGACAATATAGAAATAGAAAACTCATTTTTATCAAATACTAATGAACAAACAAATAATGGACAGACAAATAATGAACAAACAAATAATGGACAAACAAATAATGAAAATACTAAAAAAATTAATATATTATAAAATTGAAATGAAATAAAAATAAAAATTGTAAATTATATATATGGTTAATACAAATGCAAATATTGATATTTTACAAATTTATAAATCAAGAAAAATTGTTTTAGAATTAATGCAAAAACAAGGTTTTGAAATTTCAGACTATAATAATTTTAGTATCACTGAAATTAGTTTAATGAATCAAAATAAACAATTAGATATGTTACTTGAAACGAAAACAGATATTAAAAAAAAAATATATATTAGTTATTATTTGGAAAAATCATTAAAACCATCAAATATTAGTGAAATTATCGAAGATTTGTTTGTTTTAACAGAAACACTTACAAAAAATGACATTTTATATATAATTATTAAAGATGAAATTAATGAAACTTTAACAAATGAATTAAAACACATTTGGGAAAAAGATGGAATTTTTATTGTTGTTGAAAATATTAAACGATTACAATTTAATATATTAAAACATATTTTAGTTCCTGAACATATTATTATAGAACAACATGATGTTGACGAATTAATGAAAATATATAATATTAAAAATGTAAATCAATTTCCAAATATATCAAGATTTGACCCAGTAGCAAGAGCAATTTGCATTCGTCCAGGACAAGTTTGTAAAATTATCCGACCAAGTAAAACATCAATTGAAAGTATTTATTATAGATTTTGCATATAATTGCAAATAATTATTTATAAAATAAATTTATTTAAAAATAAAAATATAATTTATATATGGAAGAATTTAAATTAATAAATCCTGAAAAATCAGGATTTACAATTTACAGTAAAACAAATTGCTGTTATTGTGATAATGTTAAAAAACTAATGGAAAATTATAATTTATTTTTTACTGAAATTAATTGTGATAAATATTTATTAAATTGTAAAACCAAACAATATTTTCTAGAATTTATAGAAAAAATTGCAAATACAAGTTACAACACATTTCCAATAGTTTTTTATAATGGAAATTTTGTTGGAGGATTTACACATACTGAAAAATTTGTAAAAAATTTCTTTTTATTAAATAATGATACTAATAATGATAATAAAACCTTTTAATATATGTATAATTAATTAATTAAAATATATAATTATATATTATGGAAGAAATAGATAATAAACAATATAATAAATTTGTTTCTCAATTTATTGAACCTAAAAAATATACTATTAAGTTAAATGAATATGAAGAAACAATGCAAAGTTTATTAAATGAATTTAAAGATAAATATGTATTATTTAAATTGTATACTAATGATGAAGAAATTAAACAAAATTATGAAAATATACTTTCAAATATACAATTCGTAGAAACTAATATGTTTAATATGTCAAATGATATAAAAATAAATATAAATAAATTGAATAAATATTTATTAGAACTAAATTCTGCCATTTCAAAAAAAAAACAAATAAATAAAACATTAAAAAAAAAATTGGCTAATATTGAAAATCAAAACAATTCATCAAGTGAAATGTTTTATGATTATAAAGATATTTATGATACTAATTATTTACGAAATTGGTCATTAGCTTTAAGTTCTATTTTATGCATTTTTATTATAAAAGTAATATATAAGAGTAATACATGATAAAAAACAATTTTACAAATATATTATAAATAAAATATTATAAATTAAAATAACAAAAGAACATTTGACAAACTACTTGAAACATAATTATAAAATATACAAATAATAATTATGTTTTGTATTAAAAACATCAATAAACAAAATAAAAGAAGAAAATTATAAAAATTACTTTATTTATGCTTATAATAAAGATTACTATAAAAATAAAACATAAAAAGAAATATAACAAAAGAAGAACATTAAAGGTTTATAAGGAGTAATAAAAGTCGGCATTTAAAATATGCGTTGCTCTAAAAATATTAAAATAAAAATATAAATAAATGTTTTTTTATAAAGGAATTGTTTCAGAACATTTAAAAAAATCAAACAATGATTATTTTAATAAATTTACAGAAAAAATACGGGAAAAAGCAAAATCACAAGAAAAAAATACACTTTCTAAATATTCAAACCATTTATTTTTAAATAATGACAATAATTATAAAAATATTATTAGTATTGGCATAAGTATTAGTATTTTTTTAATAGGATTTTCTTTTTTTAACATCAATAAAAATTTAATTACTAATTATTATAATACATAAATTTAGAATTATAAACTCACTTTTATATCTTCTTTATTTTTTTTTATTAAGCATTATATATATGGCGTCTCAAATGGATTTATTAAGTAATAAATTTAATAGATTATTAAATGAATATAAAAATACATATGAAGAATATATCAATTATATTAAATCGGAAGATAATTCATTAAAACAAATTGAAAATACTTCTTTTATAAGTAACAATAAAATAGGTGTAATTGAAAATTCATCTCTCAATGAATGTTCTGCATCTTGTAGTAAAAACAATAATTGTTTAGGGGCAACATTTATATCACAACAAAATTTATGCAATTTAAATAGTGGAAATGATGGAAGTTTAGTTAATTCTCCAAATAACACTGCTTTTGTTAAAAAAGGATTATATTACAGTCATAAATTAAAAAAAATTAATGATGAACTTACAATAATTAACACAAATATGATGCAATTAACAAATTCTAAATTTGGTGATTTTCAAGAAAAACAAAATACAAATGCAAAACATGGAGAAATTCTTAAAAATAATTATATTGTGTTACAAGAAGAACGATTGAAAATTGAAAAAATGGCTAAACAATATGAAACCTTAAATTCTGCATATGAATATGGAAATATAAATACAAATTCAAATTATTACAATTATATTATTTATCTAATTATTGCTGTTTTTTTATTTTTTACACTTTTAAAAATATCTTCATCAAATGTTGTTACAAATAATCAACTTGGTGGAAAAAAAATAAATTTAGAAAACTTTATAAAAATATAAAAAATGGAAAATAAAAAAATATATATTAAATGTATATATGAGTGTTTCTTGGTATTCTATTCAATTGCGATATTTAGATCAAGTTCCTTATTTTGACGGTTATTTTAGTGTAGATAATAGTTCAAATTTAGTAATTAGTTAATGATGTTGAGATAAACTCAAGTTTAACTAGTTCAAATGGATCTAAAAGTATTTTATCAACTTCATTTGTTAAAATTTTTATGGAGTAAACTATTTGTCTTTAATCTTCTTCAATAATTAGTTTTTTAGGTTTTTGTTTTTTTGTAATTTTATTTATTTTTATTCCAATTTCTTTTTTTGTTTTTTCATCTGCAATTTTTTCATTTTCATCAACTGCTTCCGTTGCAGGTATAAGTAATAATTTTTTAGAAAGCTTTTTTATTTTTGGTTTTGTTTTAACAATTGTTTCTTTTGCGACCACAATTGCTTTATTTGTATCTTCTTTTTCTCTAACAATTACAGATTCATTATATTCACCTAATTCTAACTCTATTTTATCAACATTGACTTCTCTCACTTTTTTATATACAAAATATCTATTTAAGAAAGAAATATCTTTTTCGAAAGATGTCATTTTTGTTGCATCACCAAACATATATTCTTTATATTTATTTTGTTTTATTTCATCAATCATATTTATAAACAATTCACTAAATAATCCTGAACCTGATGGTAATTTAATTTCATCTGCCTCTTCTTTACTAATTAAATTAAATCCATATGCTTCCATAAGTCTATTTAAATAAATATAATTTACCAAATATTCACTTATATATTGATTGATTGATTCTTGATATACATTAATTTTATAACCGATACAACTAGAATCATCTTCAAAATTTTCTGAACTGTAATTTTTCACTACTTCCCATATTTTTTTACCTTCAAATACAATTTGTATACTTTCATTTTTATTAATTCGTTTTAATTTATTAAATAATATTTTACCATCATAAGATGTTCCAATAAAATAACCATTTATTTTTGTACATTGTGCAACATTTTTTAAAAATCCTTTTAATGTATCTGGATTTTCAAAAAAATAATGAATTGCAAATTGACAAGATGATATATTAAAACCTCCATCCCCTTTACCATAATGTCTCAAAACACCTTTTCCTAACTTATCTTCATCTTTTGGGACTAATCCAAATATAGCATTATTTACTAGTTTTGCCTTGTCATTTAACAATGCACTTCCATCACGAATATTAAATGAACTGTTACCATGAGCAAATAATGCATAAGGCATGTATTTATTTATTTTTTTTGCTTTAAGATACCTTACACAAGCACCATCTAATCTATTTTCCAAATTATCTTTAGAATAATCAATCCCATATACAAATGATAATTTAGCAGAAATCCATTTCGGTAAATCACCTGCTTTTCCACACGCATAATCAATTAATATATCACCTTGTTTTGAAACGCCATTTATTAACATTTTTTTTACATATAAATTATGGAAATTTTTTAATGGTTCTGTTTTTATTTTTCCTGGAGGTGTGTTATAATAAACATCTTCACTAACATTTACTTCTGGAATATCTAACCCTGTCATTAACATGTCTTCTGTTATTCTGCCTGTTGGATGAATTGATTTCCAATTTTCATTACAAACTTTGTATGAATTTCCATATTCTCTCTCCCCCCTTCTTAATTTTGATGTTTTATCATGCCTTACACGTAAAGCATCCCATCTCCATCCATCATTTGCATCTAAATTATAGGAAAATTCAACTATCATATTATCACCAAAAACTTCACCATTTTTTGCAAACATTTGTTTTGTTCCATTGTCATCTATTTTTAACATTATATTACATAAACCTGCATTCGGATCATATGGTTCTGTTGGGTAAAATCTTTTTGGTACATAATCATTTATTTGTTGATCTTCAAATCTTGGTTTATATTCAGGAAGAATATCATCTATAATATTTTGATATGGATTTATAAACCCATCATTTTTTTCACTAAATCCACATCTTAACTCAATAATTTTATATTCATTATTTTGATATGCATTATTCATTGAAATTCCATCTTCAAATAATGATTTTATTACATCATCACCATTTGGGTTTTTTATTGTCGTAACTAAGAAATCAATCGTGTTAAATTGTGGAGGTTTCCATTTAAATGAATATTCCCATGTTATTTTTGATTTTGGACCTGCCTTGTCGATTGTATTTGCACCAACACCATAAAATGAATGTGTAAATATAAGACCATCTGTTTCATATTCGAATAATCCTTCTTTTTCTTTTTGTAATATTGATTTACAACCGTCAAATATATTTTGTTTTGATGATGCAGGATAAAATTTTTTTATTTGAAATTTTATTGGCGATAAAATTAATTCATTTTTTAACAATTTAATTTCTTTTGTTTTTTTACCTTTATTTAATTTATCATTTTCATTTTTTTTATCAATAATTGAAATTGGATTTAAAATTTCACCCAATTTTTGCAATATATAATACCTACTTTTTAATATTTCCTTTTCATTTTCTTTTAATAAAAATTTATAATGTCTTATATCTTTGTTTTTATGATAATAAATATCAAACGCAGCATATAAATTAATGAACTCTCCATTTTTATCGTGTGAAATTAATTCACCATCAATTAACGTATTAAAACAATTTTCATTTAATGTTTTTGCACCAGTAAATTTTATATCCATATTTGTACTTATTAAATAAATCTTTCCAATTTTAGATATATACATTAAATGTCTCTCACCATCTGCTTTTTCAGTCACTACAAAATCTTTTCTTATATTTGGTATATTTGTATTTTCATCTAATGGTGCAATATTTGTAAGTTGTAAAGTGACTGAATTTGGACCTATAAAATTTTGACTTGTTATTCTTCTAGAAATATTATATTCATTTTCCCATACCATTTTCATATAATCATTAACTATTTCATCTTGCTCATTATATGAAATTGGGTACAATGTTCCTTGCAATCCACTTAAAATATATTTTATTACTTTTCTTAAAGAAATTAATAATACATCAGCAGTTGAAAAATTTGTTCCTGGACCAATTAATTTATTATTTACTTCAATTTCTAATTCATATGTCTCTGGATTATTAAACACATTTGATTCTTCAATAGAATTTACTGGAATAATAGTTGAATATCCACGTTTATCTTTCATTTTATTTCCTGACTTTACTATACTTAAATCAATATAAAATGGATAATCAGGATGTTGAAATGTTACACGATTCATATATCTAAATTCTTTTTTTGATTTTCTCCAATTTTCAATAATATAATTTTCTATATTTTTTTTTGCATACTCTTCTGTTTGGAGTGAAACTCTAAAATTGAAATCATTGAAATCAATTGGACGAATTATTTTTTTATTATTTGGATTGATAAATTGCCTTTTTATCATAAAATGAACTGTATTTGCCGAATTTATATATACACTTTTTATGTCATCGCTTTTACAATAATTTTCTACTGAATTTATACCATCAATTTGTGTTCTTATATCAGACATTTTAAATCTACCGGTTACACTATCTAAAAATTCACATCTTATGCGTAATGATGGCACACCTATTGGATCAATAGAATTGAAACCAAACGACTTTAATATTTTTACAACATTATCATAATCATTTTTTGTTAAAGGTTTGACACCTTTTGTTGCAAATCTAACTTCAAGTTCATGATTTGCATGTTTATGTGATAATTTATTGTATAAATTTAAATTATAATACATATTTACTAATTTGTTCAATTGTTCTGCTTGTGATAATTTTTTATTTTCATTATCTTCACTCAATATTTCATTTTCAATATCTTCTCTCAATAATTCATTTTCATTTACATTTTCATAAATATTTTTTTCATCTTTCCCTTTTTTAGCAGCATCATTAAACATTGTTTTTAACATTATATATTTATCTTTTATTTTGAATGCTTCCAGTCTTGATTTTGTTTTTTGTGGTAAGCTTTCATAATATTTTTTAATTTCTTTATCTTTAATAATAGTTAAAATTTGAATTTGCAATTCTTTATTATACTTTAATAATTCTTGTTTATTTTTTTCACTAAGATTTGAAAATATTGTATTTAATTCACCATCACCAAAATCAACATTTATTTGTTTTTCTAAATTTAAGATATTTTTTTCAACAGAACTCATTGTTATATATATATATACATTTTAAATTATAATTAAATATATCAATTTTTTAATCTTTCTTGTAAAATGTAAATGTATAAAAAATTGATATTAATATATTAATTGTAATAATATATTAATTGTAATAATAGATAATTTATGAAAAAATTAAGTATAATTGAAAATGGATTTGATGAAACAAGTGAATTTGGTGCAAATATAGTTTCAAATAATAATTTTATATTTGTTTCTGCAAATGGTTATAACAATTTTAATGGCATGGTCATTGTCTATTTCAATAATATAACAAAAAACGGACAATTATATAAACACAGTATAATAAATTCACCTACAACAGATAAAATTAATTTTGGTTCTTCATTATCAATTAATTCAAATAATATTTTAGCAATTTCTGCCATTCTTTATAACCATTTTAATGGAATTGTATTTTTATATAAATTTTATAATAATTATTGGATTTTATATCAAACTATTTATAATAATATAAAAATAATTAATAATGAATTCGCTATTGGTTTTGGATATCAAATAACTATAAATAATAATTATCTTATAATTTCAACTGCATATAATACAATTAATATATATAAATATAATTATTTGAGAGACAAATTTATATTTTCCAATCGCATAACAAGTAATGATAAAAATGATATATCTAATAAATTATTATTATTTGATTCTTTATTATTTTATACATTATTAAATAACACACATAATTACATAATAAAATATAATTTATTAAATAATTCTAAAACAATTTTCTATAATAACACAGAGAAAAATTGTGTATTAGGTACTGACATGATTATTTACAAAAATTTATTTATAACTTCTTGTTCAATACCATACAAATATTTTTCAAGTAATTCTTTTTATCCATATTATTATTTTAAAAATTTCAATAATAATTATATATTAATTTTTTATGAAAATAATACATTTATATTTAATACTGATCAATTTAATATAGATAAAGACAAATATTTTGGAACTAATATTGATATTACACCGACCGAAAAGAAAAATGAGACAAAATGTAGTTATGATTTATATATTTTATAACTATGTTTCAAATAGTTTGTTAAATGTTCTTTTGTGATTTTATTTGCTAGTATTTCTTTGATTGTCTTATCTATTTCTTCGTAAGTATTTGGACTTTCTTTTTTTATATAATGTTTCAACTGACTAAAAAATTCTTCTATACTATTTGTTTCTGGATGATAAGGCACTGAATATAATAAGTCATTTTTACTATTCTCTATCGTTTCTCTAATTATTTTAGATTTATGAATAACAGCATTATCCATAATAACCAAATGATTTTTATATTTATCTTTAATAAATTCATCATAAAATTCTAAAATATCATTTGTTTTTACACCTCCTTTTCTTTCTGGATATAATTTCCAGCCAATTACTTTATCAGCACTTATAGCACAAAGTAAGTTAAATCTTTTATAAGGATACTTATTTGTCTTTTTGATTACTCTTGTTCCGCTTCTACTTCGTCCATATGAAAGTGTCATATTTAAAGGTATAGAAGTTTCATCTAAACATATTGTTTTTGTATAATCATAATTTTTAAGTTTATTATAAAAAGTGTCTAAATCTTGTTTTTCTTGCCCTTCTCTTTTTTCAGGATAATACTTGCTTCTAACTCTTTTTCTTGTTATTTTGTGTTTATGTAATATGTTATAAATGCTTTTATCAGTAAGTTCAATATTATACTTTTCCTTAATGAGTTTTGAATATTCCCATAATGTCGTTGTTGGATATTTCTTTACATAATCTTTGATAAACTTTTCTATCTCTGGAGTTATTTTGAGATTACGATTTTTACGCGTTTTTCTTTTAACAGATTTAGAATACTTATATGTTTTCACCCATCTTGATAATGACTGGTATTTACAATTGAATATTTTACAAGTATCCCTCAAATCTTGATGTTTCAGATAATATCTTACTGCGTTAAGTTTATAATCTTCTGTATGTTGCTTCATAATAAATATTGGTAATAAATATTTAAAAATAACGATATAATAATATTTAGCAAAATGGAAGAACTGCAAAAAGAAAATGAAGAGTTAAAGTTAAAGGTTCAAGAATTAGAAGAACGACTTAAAAAATATACAAACGGAGAGAACCATAAGCGTTATTATGAAAAAAACAAAGACAAGATTAAAGAACAAGGTTCTAATTATCTGAAGAAGTTGAAAGAAGAAAACCCAGATAAGTTAAAAGAATATAGACGCACCTATTATTTGAAAAAGAAGGAAGAAAAAATAAAATGAAATAAAAATAAAATTGAATAAAAATATAATTGTTATATTTTAACTATTGTTTATAATGGAAATGTCTTTTGAGATAGATAATGAGTATATTTATTTTATGTCAAACGCATCATTTGACGAAGATGTCATTAAAATTGGTTGGTCAAGAAAACATCCATCGTTAAGAGCATGTGAATTATATACATCAGGGTTACCAACGCCTTTTGTAATTGAATTTGTAATAATCACAAGCAAAGGAAATGGTAGCAAATTAGAAAAAGATATACATAAATATTTAAACCAACATAGAATAAATAATAAAAGAGAGTTTTTCAAAATAAACAAAAATGATTTATTTAATATTATAACTGATGAATTGAAATTAGAAATAACAAATGATTTATTAAACATCCCAACTAACAACAATAAAAATAATATTATAAATGAAATTGTTAAAATATATGATAAATTTAAAAAAAATGCAACAGAATTTTTAAGCAAGTTAAAACAAAATAAAACTGAATTAAAAATTCAAGAAGAAAGAGATGGAAAAATAATTAAACTTTCTATACATTATCTAACACTAAATGATAAAGGTTATGAAACAGCAGATAATTGTTTAAATACATATGATATTTTTGATGATTATTTGTGTGCGATTGTATCCAGATGTAAATTTATAGAAAAAGATTTAATAGAACATACTAATATGCTTGAAAAATTATTAGATAATACAGAAAAAATAAAACAAGAATTAGGAGGAAAAATGTTTAGAAGTGATAATATTTGGTTTAAAAATGAAATTGTTAAAAGCCAACAAAAATTGGATAAATTATTAAATGATTATATTTGGGAATTTTAGGAGAATAAGAATATTTGCGTATAATTACTTAAAGATAAAATATTTAGTAATTATATAAATGAAAAAACGGAAAAAGTCAAATAGTCCGTTGAAAGTCATTAAGACATCTCTGAAAAGTATTTGTTTAGATACAGAAACTATACTCACACTTAATAATTATTGTAAAAATCTGAACCAAATTATTATACATACTTATCAATTTTTGAGATTATACATTTTACATAAGTATCATTCAAATCAACCTTTACCAAAAATAGATGATAAGTTTATTGAACATATCATTAAAACTATTGCGGTTGGCGATAAACGCGGCAAAAAGTTTAGCAATGATGAATTGACATTTTTTTATGAAAATCACTATAAGCAAACTATACAAGGTGAAAAACTATCCTATTCTAAATATGGTAATACAATTGGTTATACTGCTACATCTATTTTGACTTGTTTAGAAATCAATATTAAAACGCATTTTGTAAAGCATTTGAAACGATTTGTCAATATAAACTTTGAAAAACCAAATCAAACAAAAGAAGACAAACAACAAATGTATAAAAACACTAAAAATATTGTAGATGACCTTATCAATAATACTGATAAATCTGAAAATGAGTTTAAAATATGGAAAGACACTTACAAACCATTTCTTATTCCTGAAAATGTAAAAAAGAACGTGCATTATGATTTGGAATGTAATCCACAAAATTATCTATATCCACTTATTTATATGAGCTTAACATTGGAAGAAAAAGAAAAGAAGTTATTTCAATTTTGCCCTTTGCGCAAAACTCTCATACCAAAATATATGACGATTGATACAAAAACGCTAATTACTATGTTATTTGATACAAAAAAGCATAAGACCACACAAGGCAAACTATTAGACAAATTAAATGAAAACAAAAACTTTATATGGAACTCATTATTTGATATGGAAAAAATAAATAAATTGATGAACACTAATAAATACATTTTTAATCATATGTTTTCTACTGATGGTATTGGGACTTCATTAGTATTTATCAGAACAGATTTAAAAGACAAACCTATTCCTCAAACTAATTCAAGATCAAACGAATATGACTATATAACTGAATTATCAAATAAAGAATTAAACCATTTGAAAGACTATAATAAAGTAGCAATAGACCCAGGTAAAAATACAATTATGTTTATGACTGATGAAAAAGGTAATATCTTAAAATATACAAAGATGCAAAGAAGAATAGATACTTATGCGAAAAAGAAACGACAAATAATAATGAAATCTTTTCAAGAAAATAATATTAAACAAATAGAAGAAACATTAAATCAAACTTGTTCTATGTCTTGTAATTATGAGAAATTTATAGACTATTTGAAGGTAAGAAATAAAATCAATCAAGAATTACAAAAATATTATGAACAAGAACTATTCAGAAAACTTAGATGGAGAAGTCATACATATACACAAAAGAGCGAAAGCATTTTAATAAATAAAATAAAACGAACATTTGGTAAAAAAATTGTATTAGGTTTTGGCTCATTTCAACAAACGCAACAAATGAAAAATTGTATGCCTACTCCAAACAAGTCATTAAAGGATTTATTAGCAAAACATTTTAATTTATGTATTGTAGATGAGTTCAAAACATCTAAAATGTGTAGTTTTTGTTTAGAAGGTGAAACCTGCTATTACAAACAAAGAGAAAATCCAAGACCATTTAGAGAAGGTATTGTGAATATACACGGATTACTAACTTGCACGAAGTGTAGTAAGTCGTCTCATTCCCATTTGATGAACAGAGACCTAAATGGAAGTAGAAATATTTTGTATCTAATGAAAGAATGGATACAGAATAGAAAAAGACCAACTATGTTTTGTAGAAAAACATTCATATCACAAGACGAGTGATAGACCCAAAGTTATAAATACCGAAAGAAAAGATTAAGGAGTGAGATTTTAATTTCTTTTTTAATATGATTTTGTCTCATTTTTCTTTTCGGTCGGTGTAATGAAGACAAATTATTTATATCTGGATTAAATCAATATATTTATGACATATCAAATTTAACAGATATTAAATTAATTGATATTTATAATATTAATCCAGATATTTATATTAGTTATGATTATAAAATAAAAGGATTGAAAAACAATTTATTTTTAGTTGGTTATTATGGTTATGATTTATTAAGAGGTGGATTATTTATGGCACATTTAAATTTATCAAATAATACCAATTCAAAAACGACAAATGAAACAGGCATAATTAATAAAATTATTAATATTAACAATTATAATAAATCATATGTATATTTATTACTTTTTATTTTTATCTGCGGAATTACTGCAAGTATAATTTCAATAATATGTATTTTGTGTTATTGTTATGTAAATCTTTATTTGAACTATTTAAAAAATAATTTAGACAAAAAAAAGAAGAATAAAAAAGAAGAGGAAAAATCACCATATAAAATATATTCATATGTTGGATATAATATTTTAGATGATTATAATGAACAAACAGACATTGTTTTACCATATCCAAATTATTATAAAATAAAAAATACAAATAAATAACTATACTATTATGATATTATAAAATATTTATGATATTATAAAATATTTATATATGATATATTTAATAATAAAATGAATAGACACACACGAAAAAAAAAATTAATAGGTGGTAAAACAATCGCATCTGGAGGTTATGGTTGTGTTTTTAATCCTGCATTAAAATGTAAAAATAAACCAGAGAGAGAATTAAATAAAATATCAAAATTGATGTCTAAAAAACATGCATTACAAGAATATCAAGAAATTTTTTCTATAAAAAAATATTTAAAAAATATTCCTAATTTTGAAGATTATTTTTTGATTTATGATGTTACATTATGTTTTCCTGACAAATTAACCAAAAATGACTTACAAAAATATAATAACAAATGTACTGCTTTACCTAAATATAACATTACGAAAAAAAATATCAACACAAAAATAGACCAAATGATGAGTTTAAATTTACCAAATGGGGGCATTCCAATTGATGATTATATTTATTCAAATGGTTCTTTTTACAAAATTTATAATTTGCATAATAAACTAGTAAATTTGTTAAAAAATGGAATTATACCAATGAATAATTACAACATTTATCATTGTGATATTAAAGATTCAAATGTATTAATTGATGAAAATGGTAAAACGCGTTTAATTGATTGGGGTTTATCTGTTAAATATAAACCAACAAACACGTCAATTTTCCCTAAAAATTGGCGTAATAGACCACTACAATTTAATGTCCCATTTACAATAATTATTTTTACTGATGATTTTTATGAAAAATATACAGATTATTTAAATAAAAAAAACATTCATCATAGCAATCAATTAAAACCATTTGTAATTGATTATTTAAATTTTTGGATTAAAAAAAGAGGACCAGGACATTATAAATTTATAAATGAAATTTTTTACATGTTACATAGTAATGAATTTAACAGTATATATAAAAAAGATTTATCTAAAATTATTGAAACTGAAATTACTATACCAACAATAGTAAATTCAATTGTTTCAGTTTTAGAACATTATACAAAATTTAAAGATGATGGAACTTTAAATTTGAGAGAATATTTAAATGATGTATTTGTAAAAACTATAGATATATGGGGATTTATAACAATTTATTTTCCTTTACTTGAATTGTTTTACAATAATTATAATATTTTGAGTGAAAATGAAATGACCACTTTTAATAAACTGAAATATATTTTTAACGAATATTTATACAATCCAATATATAGTTATACAGTTATTAATACAAATAAATTATTTTCAGATTTAAAAGAATTAGGAAAATTGATTTACAAATTAAAACAACCTTTTATATCCTTTAATTCTAATTCTAATACCAATAATACATATACAAATTATTTATCATCATTATCATATGGCGGTAAAACTAAAAAAAATATAAATAAAAAATTTATTTTTAAAAGAAAAAAAATGATTAAAAATTTTAAAAATGCATTTTTTTTATCGTTAAAATAAAATATTAACTAATAATATAATGAAAGAATTTGCCAAATTATGCACTCCTGCAAAAATTTATTTTGCAATTTCAGTAATTTCAGTAATTTTTGGATTATTTAGTGGTCTTAATTTATTAACTGCTTTTTGGAGATTATTATTTTCTTTTATTTGGACATTTATTTTAGGATGGTTATGTAAAAAAGGGTTCTCTTCAATATCTTGGTTTTTAGTTTTGTTACCATATATTTTAATCGTTTTAGGAGTTTTTGGAATATATCATATGAGAGAAGAACATAAACAATTATTGAGAAATGTTGGATTACAGGGTGCATATGGTCAAGAAGCTATGACTAATCCTACACAAAAAAAGAAATAATTTATTATTTTATACATTTTTATATTATTTATTGTTTTTGTTATAAAAATATATAATATGAGATTAGAATTTTTTATATTAGGATTAACCGCATTTTTTGTTTACAATACATATAAAGATGGTAAATATACTAAAATGTTATTGTCATTTAAAAAATATTATACAATGATTTTTTATTCACTTTTAGGAATAGGAATTTATTATATTTTAAAAAAAAATCCTTCAAAAAGTAGAGAAATATTATTATATGCTAATAATGTAGTAAAATGCTTACCAATAGATAAAAATTCATTTGACATGCTAAGTCCAATTATAGATTTTACAAATACAGAAAAACAAGAACCATCATTTATGGAAACATTTAACTCAATTGATTCAAGTAATTTTAATAATAGTTTGATTAGTTCAACTGAACAAAAAATTTCATCTTCAGGAAAAGGTGGAACCAAACGCTCTGTTAGTGAAACAAAAAAGAAATATGTTGCTTCTTGTCAAAATTGGAAATGTGGACATTGTCATAACCAACTAGACCATACATTTGAAATTGACCACAAAATTAGATTAGAATATGGGGGAGGAAATGATGTTCAAAATTTAATTGCATTATGCCGTAATTGCCATGGAAAAAAAACCGCAAATGAAAATATGTAATTATTTATCATATAAATAATAAATAGACGCTAAAATAGTAAATAAAATTCCACTATAAATAATTTTCTCTTTAATTTTATTAAAAAATATCAATTTTTCATCTTGTGTTTTATATTTATTATAATATTCTATATAAAATTCATTTAAACTTATTTCTGGTTTTTCAATTTTATTATTAATTTTATTGTGAATAAAATGCATCCAACGTATAAATGAATCTCTATTATCTAAATAAGGCACAACTGGATATTTATTTAATATTTTTTCAAATTCTTTTGATATTTGTTCAACTGGTATAAATAGTGGCAAATTTTGTATAAATTCATAATATTTTTTTTTTGTTATTGAATTAGGATGTATTGGGTATGTTATAGCTATTGTATGTAAAAAAAACCAATAATAAGGACCCCATATTTTTGGTTCTAAATTTAATGACATAATTATATAAAATAATTTTTATTTTTATTTCTTACATATTTTACAATGTTCGAAAAAGAAATGATAATGGTTCTACAAATATTTACAAATTTGCTTATAATTCTATAAATAATAATATAAATAATAAATATCCGGTACTTTATAGAATATATAAAAATATATAAGTATATAAAAATATATAAGTAATAATTATCTATTGTATCATTTTTTTTTCGGTAGGTTGGTAATAATTTAAAAAAAAATTGTTTAAAATTAAATTAAATATAATAATACATAAAATGGAACATATACAATCAGGTTATCTTGAAATAATTATTGGTTCAATGTATTCAGGAAAAACTAGTAAATTAGTTGAAATTTATAGACAATGTAAAATTTCCAACATTTCTGTCGCAGTTATTAACCATTCTCTTGACAATCGTTATCACGATGAATTAATGTCAACTCATGATAAAATTAAAATACCTTGTATTAAAACTGAACAATTAATGGATTTATGGACAGATAATATTAATTTAGATGATCATGATATACAAAATATTCCAAGAATAAAAGATAAAATTAAAATAAGAAATAGTAATGTTATATTGATTAATGAATCACAATTTTACCATGATTTAGTTGAATTTGTTAAATTATTACTTCTTTATGATAAAAAAGTGTATGTATCTGGTTTAGATGGTGATTTTAAAAGAGAAAAGTTCGGTCAAATTTTAGATTTAATACCATTGTGTGATAATGTAATTAAATTAACTTCATTATGTTCTTTATGTGAAAATGGAACTAAAGGTATATTTACATTACGATTAACTAAAGAAACAGAACAAACAGTTGTTGGTTCAGATAATTATATACCTGTATGTAGAAATTGCTATAATACTAAAAATAAAAATATTCTTTGATAAAACTTTATTCCTTATCAGCATTTTACCAATTCCATAGAAAATTATTTTAGTATGCTAAAATCAAGATTACAAAAATTAGAAGTGTTAAAATATGAGAACCTAAAAGAAAATATCCAAAAAGTAATAAGTGAAATACCAAAAGAAATATATGAAAATATATTTAAGGGTGCTTATAAAAGACCAGAAAAATGTTCCAAAGAATAAAACAAGAAAAAAAGAATTACAAATGGATTTTTATATGGATTAGGACTATATAAAAAACGGCGTTTGAAATATAAAAAGGTGTAAAACAAATATAAATATAATTAAATTATAATCATTATTTGGTTGGTAAGTTTGTTTTCTTTTATTATAATATAATATTATATGGAAAATAATATAAATAATAAAGAAATATCACCCAATTCAAATTATATTTTAATATTTATTATAGCATTTGTATTTATTGCATTAATTTGTATTTTATTTGATTTTAATATAACTTCTATTGGTATACCTTCAAAATCTGAACAAGAAATTATAGGTGATGTTTTTCTTATTTTATTTTTTTGTCTATTAATTGTTGGCTTGTGCATTATTTTATTGCCCAATTTGAGAGAATTTAAAAATCTTTTTGAACAAATTAATAATGTCATTTATGTAATTATATATACTATTTTCACTATTTTATTTTATACACTTGTATCCAAAAATATTATAAATAATTATTCAAATATTATTAATATTATATTTTTAGTATTAGGTATTTGTGTTTTTTATAGTAGTATAAATGTAAAATATATTGAAAATATTACATATGAAAGAATTAAAATGATGATATTACTATTTTGTTTCATAACATTAATTATTACATTTTACAATATTAATCCTGGAAATGCTAGTAGTCATTATTTTGGATATTCACTTTTACTTACTATAATTATATCCGTTTTTGCATTTTTGTATCTTATTATTTTATTAACATTACCAAATATAGACCCAAAAAATGGTCAATTATTAAATAATTTTTCAAATATTAATTCTTATGGATCTATTTTATTTTTATTATTTTTAATTATTGTAACTACTTATATTTCGTATAATAAAGACACGTTTTTTTCAAATAAAGCAAAATCTTCCTGTGTAATTATATTAATATTGGTTATTTCTATATTATCAATTGTTTTATTGAGTTCAAATGTATTAAATAATTATAACGAAACTTATGATTCCAATAAATTAAATTTATTTAAACATAGCTTACTTATTTTGTTTGGACTACTTATTTCCGGTTTAATAATTTATTGGATAACTTATAATATTGAAAATTTAAGTTCAAATTCAAGTATTGTTAGTTTTATTTTAAATTTATTAATAGTTGCATTGATTATTGGTTTAATTTACAAAACATTTCAAGTAAAATTACCTCATGGAAATAATAGGAAAAATGCATTTTTTTATATGTTATTAAATATTTTATTTTATATTCCATGTATTATTGGAATTGCTTTTGACAATATTGGTTCTTTAATAAGTAATAATAATGAAAAAAATGAATTAGGATCATATATAATGCTTTTTATTGCATTTATTTTATTTGCTTTTTATTTTACTACCCCATCACTAATCAATAAATTTAACGCACAAGGTGGTAAACAACTTGTAAATTATCCAGTTAATACAGACGTACAGTATAATTTAGGTAATTATGAAGAGTTAAATGATAAAACATCTGCAACATTCGATTATCAATATGCTATTTCTTGTTGGATATTTATAGATTCCGCACCTCCAAATACATCACCTAGTTATAATAAATACACATCATTATTAAATTTTGGAAATAAACCAAATATTTTATATAATGCTAAAGAACATAAATTAATGGTTACTATGCAACAAAAAGATTTGAAAAATATTACAAAAAATAAATTAATAGATTTTGATGAAAATGATAATAGAATTATTTATATTGATGACAACATTTTATTGCAAAAATGGAACAATATTATTGTAAATTACAACGGTGGAACATTAGATATTTTTTTAAATGGAAAATTGGTTAAATCTTCTATTGAAGTTATACCTTATTATACAATTGACAAATTAACAATTGGAGATAATAATGGAATTAAAGGTGGTATTTGTAATGTTATTTATTTTAATCGTCCTTTAAATTCTTCAAATATATATTATCTTTATAATTTAGTAAAAAAAAGCAACCCACCTTTATTATATTTGGAAAAAATGTAATTGTAAAAATAACATAATTTTAATTAATTCTATTTTTTTCGGTTGGATTTATCTGTATAGGTGTTGAATTTCTTTCTCTAATATGTTTATTCTATCTTCCAATTCTTTTTTTTATATCGGCAACTTACTATATGATTTACACTTCATATTTATGTTTAGGAATTTGTAATATTTTAATTAAATAAAGAATATATAATATTGATAAAAATTTCTAAATCTATATTATACAATGTCTCCTTTAAATATAGTAATAACAGTTTCTTTAATAGTATTAATAATTATGTTTTTAAGATATATTTTTATAGACCCTTATACATTACAAGGAATAAAAGATGGTAAAACTGCGTCAATAATTGATGCTAATTCTTTAGCAACAAATAATACATCAGTTCCATCAACTAATTTTGCCTATTCTATTTGGTTTTATATACAAGATTGGAATTATAGATATGGTGAAAAAAAAGTTATTTTTGGTAGAATGGGTGCTAAATCTAGTGCTGACAATGGTTCTATTTCTGAAATAGGCGGTTTAGACCCTTGTCCTGCAGTTGTTTTAGATGCAGTTGAAAATAATGTGTCGGTTTCTCTCGGTTGTTATCCTGGAACAGATCAAGAACCGACAAATGGCGGAACAACTGTTGTCCATACTTGTACTGTAGCAAATGTTCCTATACAAAAATGGGTAAATTTAGTTGTTAGTGTTTATGGTAGAACAATGGACCTTTATATTGACGGAAAATTAGTTAGAACTTGTTTATTACCAGGTGTTGCTTCTATAAATAATAATGCAAATGTGCACATTACACCTTCTGGTGGTTTTGATGGATGGACTGCAAAATTTCAATATTATCCAAATTCTTTAAATCCACAAGAAGTCTGGAATATATATTCAAGAGGATATACAAGTTGGACTGCAATTTTTAATAGTTATCAATTGCAAATTTCTTTAGTTGAAAATGGCACAACACAATCATCTGTAACTTTATAATATAATGTTTTTAATATTTTTGTTTTTTATTATCATCTTTAAATTGTTTATATGAAATTGTCAATTCTGGTTTTTTAGGTTCTTTTTTCGGTTCTTCATTTGCATTTAATTTATCTGCTTTTTTTAAAGCACTATCAACATACAATTCTTTCAATATTGTTCCAACTAAAAATGAACCATCGTGTTGGTCTAATTCACCATCTTCTATTTTTTTTAATACATCCAAAAATTTATATAATATTGAAATTTCAATTTCATCTTTTCTAATTTTGTTATATATATCAGTGTAATAAGTAAATAAAAAATTACATTCATTAATACATTCATTTTGTATTTTATTATCATCACCTTTATATTTCGATTTAATTAATATCATATTATTAACATCATTTCTTATAATTTGACTGTGTTTTAAATCGCGTATAAATTCAGTTTGGTCTTCTACATTATTAACTTTTATCATATTTTGTAATTGCAATCTTTGTTGATAATCCATAATTATATAAAATATATAAAATATTTAATTTTAACTAAATTTCAATACCGTTCGAAAATAAAAATGAGACAAAACATATTACACCTTTGGGCATTTACACCTTTTCTCATTTAAAACGCCCATTTTATAGATAATTCTTTTTGATTTTTCTTGTTTTATTTTTTGATACATATTTTTCAGGTCTTTCATAAGAACCTTTGAATATATTTTCAAATTTTTCTTTTGGTATTCCTTTTATTACCTTTGATATGTTATTTTTCAATTCATTATGAGTTAATCCTTCTAATTTTTGTAATCTTGACTTTAACATACTAAAATAATTTTCTATACTATTTGTAAAATGTTGGTAAGGAACGGCATATAATAAATGATTTTGTTTCATTATTAGTTCTTTTACTTTTGGATTTCTATGACTACTCGCATTATCTAATATTATAAGTTTATTCTTGTATTTATTTGTTATATGAGTTTCCAAAAAATCAACCAATCTATCGCTATTTATTCCAGATTTTTCATATAATTCCCAACCTTCTACTCCATTTACAGAAATAGCAAATATTCCAGTATATCGTTTGAATACTTCTTGTGATTGTGTTTTTATTACGCATCGTTTTCCTATTTGACTATAACAGTGATTACGCTTTTGTAATGATTTTATATTTGTTTCATCAATAGAAATAATATCTTCTAAATTATACTTCTTAATTTCATTATAAAAATCTTTCAAATTATTATTTATATCAATATCTTTACCAAATCGTTTATTTGGTTCGTGTCGTATTCTTGTAAGTTTCAAAGTAATATTGTTGTCTCTTATTATTCTATGTATATGTGATTTATTCAAATCAACTTCAGGATACTTATTTTTCAATAAATATAGTAAATCTTCTATTGTAATTGTTTTATTTTTCTTTATTTCTTCTAATAAAAAATTTACATACTCTTTTTTAACTTTATATGCTTTTGGTTCTCTTTCATATCCTTTTATTTTTCCGTCTTTTTTATATTTATCAACCCATCGCATTAAACTTCTACGAGAACAATTGAAAATTTTACATACTTCTTCTTGTGTTTTATCTTCAACTAAATAATAATGAACGGCAGTTTCTTTATAATCAATACTCTTTTGAGAAGGCATATATAATAATAACTTAAAAAATTGATTTATTATTATAAATAATTATTAGGAGTATATATACTGTTATAATTATAATATTATGAGTTCAAAACAAAAAGTTAATGATAAATGTTTATGTGGTTCTGGAAAAAAGTATAAAAAATGTTGTAAATTGAATGATAATAAAGAACAGTTTAAAAAATCTATGGAAGAATTACAAGAATTAAATTACAATTCAATATTAAATAATACTTATCAAAATGATGTTGGTAAAAAATTAAAGGAATGTAGTAATAATTTTAATAAAATTAATAATAATTTATATGAAGAAGAGATAGGAATACATAAATATTTACCTCCTACATCAATAGTACAAGCGTGTTTTCGTAATGAATTAGAAGAAATGTTTAAACATATTAAAGAACCACACTGTAAAATATGTGGTGATACTGAAAAAGATTGTAAAATTTTAAAAATTCCAACAAATATAGGAGATATTATTTTATGTGATTTTTGTTATAAAGTTCAATCAAATATGTAAAAATTAACAATAAGAAACATTACCATTTGTTTTAGAGATTATTAAATTTACTATTTCATCATACATATTTTCTGGAATACGAATATTTTTTTTTGAATTATTATCATATACATAAGGGAATGATGGTGCTAAAACAATATTATTTTGAAAAATTGCTATATTTTCTTTTATATCATCTAATTCATCAATATTATTACCATTTAATTTAAATTGTTTAATTGCTTCTATTTTTTGATTATTCGTTAATGTAGTTATTTTATTTAATACTTCAATTAAATTTATATTATTTGGTAATTTTGATAATTCAATCGCAACATCAATAGATATTTTATTTTCATTATTTACATCTAATAAATTTAATATTTGTTCTGGTAAATTTTTTATTTTTAAATATTTTTGAATTGTTGGTTTAGAAATATGAATAGCGGATATAACTTTTTCAATATCACCATTATATACATCATATAATTTAGAATAAGAACGGACTTTATCGCAAGTAGTCATTTGATTTCTTTGTACGTTTTCAACTAAACTAATTTCTTCTGCTTTTTGATTATTTACATCTAAAATATTACACGGAATACTTGTTTTTTTCAATAATTTCATCGCTAAATATCTTCTTTGTCCTGCTATGATTTCATATTTATTATTATCATTATTTAATCTAACTGTTATTGGGTTTATTAATCCATTTGTGTTAATATCATTTGATAAATCATTAATACCTGTTTCATCTTCTTCGCTTGTTAATGTTTTTCTTACATTAACATTTGAAACAAATAATTTATCAATATCAATATCGCTAATATTCATTTATATAATAAATAGTTTTGTTTTTATATTAGTAATAAATATATTATTCATTATGTTTCTTTGTTTCATTATGTCGTGTAAATAATATTTCAGCAAAAGTTCCAAAATCGCATTTTTCGCAATAATATTTAAATTCTTTTTTTCTTTCTTCGCGTGTTGAATGTTGGGTTAATATATGAACTCTCATACAGGTTAAATTATTTGTTGTATAATCGCAGTTTTTACATTTTGGTTCTAATATTTTATCACTTCGTGTTTTTCTTTTTCCTTGATTTTTATGTTTTTCACTCTCTATATGTTGTTTCCAGTGTGCAGGATATAAACAATTATAATTACAGCATTCGCAGTAATATTTTGTTTCCATTTATTTAAATATAATAGCAAGTTATATTTAAATGTTTTTCGTAAAAACTACTTAAAAATAAACTATTTATAATATATATATTATGAAACCGAAGAAAAAGATTAAAACTGATTTCAAACAATTTAGGAATAATGATAAATCCGCATATAAAACATTCAAAATTCCACTCAAAACTATTTTATACAATCATAAAGTTATTCAACCACTTATGAATGATTTAGTTTTTCTAATGAATGATTTAGTTATTCATACTTATCAATTTATTAGATTATATGTTTTATTTTGTTATAACAATAATACACCATTACCTACTATAAATGAAACATTCATTTTATACTGTATAAAAACATTAGGAACACGAGATAATAGAGGAAAGAAAAGTAATAATACTGAACTTTTAGAAATATTAGATACTTTTTATAAAACTGAATATCAACCTTTATTACACCACGAAAAAACAGATTTACGAAATACTACTTTTTTATTACCTTATTTAGCAACTCAAATTCATACTTCTTTATCTAATAATACACAGGAACATTTCATACAACATTTTCGTCGTTTTATCAATAAAACTACAACTCATATTACAGAGGATAAAAATATTATTTTTCAATTCAAAAATAAAGTATTGATGTTAGAAGAAACTGATGAAATTTTTAATGATTGGAAACAAACACATTTACAACATATTTTTCCAGAGAATATCAAAAAGAATATTCATTACGATATAAAAGTTCGTCCTTTTGATTATTTGAAAGGAATGTTGTATATGAATTCTATTTTAGAAAAACAAGAATGTAAATTATTCCAACCTTTACCATTAAGAAATAATATAATTCCAAAACATATTATTTTAGATACGGCGTGTATTATTAACTTATTTTGTCCCGAAAAAGATAAAGACGGTAAGAAAAGTAAAAAAGGAGAATTATTAAGTAATGTAAAAGATAATCAAATGGATATTTGGAATAATTTATTGGATATGAAAAATAAGATATTCAAAAATAAACATTATCAATTTCATTATCAAATTCAAACAGACGGTATTTCGTGTTGTTTATTATTTATTCGTAAAGACCTAAAAGATAAAAAATGGGGTTCAAAAGTTCCTGTATTACAAGAACAAGAATTTCATAATATAGAAGATTTATCAAAAGAACAATTAGATACTTTGAAAAATAGAAATATAGTTGGATTAGACCCTGGTAAAAATTCACTCGTTTATATGATGGATAAAAACGGTAATAAATTACAATATACGGCGTCTCAACGAAAAATAGAAAGTTATGGAAAACGAAACCAACGAATATTACTACAAGAAAAAAAGAAAAATAATATAATCAAAAAGGAAACTCAATTATCATTACAAAATAGTAAATCTATGGATTATGAAAAATATAAAACCTATTTGATTGAAAAAGATAAACTCAATAAAGAAACAATAGAATTTTATAAAAAAGAAGTATGGCGTAAAATGAAATTTCGTCAATATAGTTATGGTAAAAAATCAATAGATACATTCCTACATAAAATACAAGAAACATTTGGAAAAAATATATTGATTGGATACGGAAATTGGAGTAGAACAACACAAATGAAATATATAATGCCTACTATGAATAAGGGATTAAGAAAACTAATTCATAAGAAATATGATACAATAACGATAAATGAATATTATACATCTCAAAAGTGTTGCGATTGTAATGGATTATTGAACCATTATAAAGATAAAAAAGGGAATGAAATATACCGTTTATTTACTTGTTCTAATTGCGTGAGTTGCGAAAACAAAAAAGTCGTATTTAGAACAAGAGATAAAAATTCAGCGGTAAATATAATGAAACTGACGAAATGTTGGATAGAGAACCAAACAAGACCAACAGAGTTTCAACCAGCACTGTCTATCACCGATAAAAAGGGTTAAGTTAGACGATTGGCGTTAAAATACAAAACCCTGAAGGGTTAAGCACGCCTATTGATTTTACATTTTTTTCTAATTTTTTTTGCTCTATAAAATGGGCGTTTTAAATGAGAAAAGGTGTAAAACGCCGACTTAATCCAGATATTTTTTAGGTTTTCGTTTTCTGGTTGATGGTCATTTTACATATTTTTCACTTTCTATCATATGCACCTTTTAGATTTTTACAAATATGTATTGGTATTTCATCTAATACATCTTTTACATTATTAACTAATTCATCATATGTTAATCCTTTTTTCTTTTGTGATTTCAAATATCATTTCTTAATCTTTTTTTTCGGCATTTATAACTTTGGGTCTATAACACGTATTGTGATTAGTTTTGGTTTCCTACAATACATCGTAGGTCTTTTTTCTATTCTGTATCCATTCTTTCATTGTTTTTAACTCATCTACAATACATAAATAAAAGATTTTGCTAATAAATCCATTAGTTATTGACAATTGAATATAATAGAGTTATTATATTCAATCCATTACTACCCAGAAACAAATAGCATTGAATAATTTTTAGTCAGTTGAAACATTACATTAAAAAGAACCACCAAATACTTATTAAAAAATAGATAATCTAATATTAAATTAATTAATTTTTTATTTAATATTTATATTATTTAATAATATATGACACAACCAGGACTTATATTACCCACACAAAAATCATTTATACCTGGTGCAGGAAATCCACGTGATTCTGCATTAATGGCAGGTAAAGAAATGAATGCAAAACAAGCAAGTTTAAATGCTTCTGTTGGTGGTAGAAAAAGAAAAATTAAGGGAGGAAAAAATGTTGTAGCTGTTCCACAATTTCAAATGCAATATACTCCACAAGGTGGAGTTGGAACAAATCCAAATGACCAAATTAAAGCAACATCATCAACAAGTATGCAAAGTAATGCTTGGGCGGTTCATGATAATCAAGCTAATAAAATGGGAGGAAGAAAAACAAAAAGAAAAAAATGTAAAAAATGTAAATCTAAAAAATTAAATAGAAAAACTTGTAAAAAACATTATCGTCGTTATTGATTTTATTCAATCAAATGAATAATTAGAGCAACGTATTTTAACAATGAATTAAAATAATTTTATAAAAATCCTTCTTTAATTATTTATTTATACAATTTTTAATTTGTTATTTATTGAAATGAACCAAAACCAATAAAAATGTAAATAAATTGTGAAGAAAAAAATTGATATTATATTTATTAGTATGTATGTATTAGGCATTATAAAATATGGATAATAATAACAATTGGTTAAGATGGATACATCTTTATGAATTTAATATCAAGTTAAACTATTATAAATGTTTTGATCCTTATGAAATAAACCATTATAATTTAATAAATAACTTAAATAAATGTATTTCAATTTATGAAAATTATTATAAAATATGTCTTCCCGAATATTATTTTACACCTTTGAACATTTATACAACTAAATGTCAAAATACAAAATTTTTAAGAGAAAAACAAAGTTTAATTATTAAAAAAATATTGAATGACATCAATTATATATGTTCAGAAAATAATAAATATAATATATGTTCTAATGAATTTAAGTATATAGTAAATGATGTAAATTTAGAATATGTAAAAGAATATATAAAAAAAGATATAATAGACAATCAATAGCATATAAAATTAAACAAACTTTTCAATTGTAAAATTGAAAATGAAATATATGAAAATTTCCACGTAGATAACGAAAAACCATCTTTTCAAAGTTTGAAAGATAAATTTTTGGGTGTAAAATGTCCAAAGATGTAAAATACGCGTTGCTCTAAATAATAAATATTTAGTGAATTTAATCAAAAAAATAATATAAAATTATATTAAATGTCAAACTTATTTGAAGAAGTATTAAATGATGCTACTGGTGTCGAAGAACGATTATTAGGTCCAACATATCCATATTATAAAAATATTAAAATGCCAAATCAAATTGGTATGAGTGAAAAAGGGACAATTCAACAAATGTCAAAAAACATTGATGGACTTATACAATATGTTGAACTATTAGTTTCTGGAAAAAGTAAAGCATCTGCAACTGGTTATCCATTAGGAAATAAATTTTTTTTAAAAACTGGAGCAAAATGTAAAGCAGTTGATACATGTAAAGATGATAAAGATATGTCTAGTTGTGAAGAAGTAGATCGATATATATATGTAGATAATGTTCCATCTGGAAATATTCCATTTATTTCAAATGGTTTGGGTGTTAATTTTACAGAATTTAAAGGTTTAATTCCTGGTGCTATGGGAAATTTAAATGTATTAAATCCATTTGCAATTATGCGTTCTTTTCTCACTGGATCTACACCACCATGTCAACAAATTAAAATGCAAACAATAACAAGCAATAATGTTAAATCTGCAGAAAGTCATTATGTTACATTGACAGATATAAGTAATATAGATCCTTGTACTTTTTCAGATAAAACAAATCCAATAACTAAACAAAAATGTAAAGAAACATTTGAAAATAACAATGATATTATTAATATTCCTGATGATATATCAACACAATTATATTTTTTTAGTTTGTCAATATTAGGTATATATATTTTATATCGTTTAATGGAAAAAGATACAGAATAAAAATGAATAATATTTTACATTTATTTTTGTCATAAAAAGAAATAATATTATTTCTCTTTATGAATTATATACAATACAAGTAATATACAATACAAGTAGTAATATTATTATTCTATGGATTGATTACTTATAATATTATAGAAATAATGAAGCTATTTTTACTGATAATTTTACAAATTTAGTTATCTTTTTATTTTGTATTAAAAATTCAATATCATAAACTAAATCATTAACAAGGTTAATTTTTAAATCACTTAAATAATTTGTTAAAAAATCAACTGAATAATTCTTTATTAAATCTAAATATTCTTGTTTATTTTTTCCATTTTTTAAAAGTAATTTAATATTGTAGAAAAAACTTGTTATAAATGATTTTACCTCCATTGAATTGAAATCTTCTGGTTTATCAACATTTACAATATTTTTCAATATTGTTGTTAATATTTCAGATAATACATTTTCATCTGTCAAATTATTAACTTTTTTAAAATTTTCAATATAATTTTTATTTGTTATTTTTTTCAATAATTTCAAATTGTTTACTAATAAATCTTTTGAAATACTTAAATTTTTAAGTTGAAATTTATTTGTATCAGTATGTTTTACAATTTCTTTAAATTTTTGATTATGTGTATTTTGAATATTTTCCAATGTTTTTTTATCATAAAAATTCATTTTTTTAAAAAATCATTTACTTCATTAAATTTTTCCAAATGACTATTTATATATGTTTCTCTCTCTAATTTATTCCAAAAAAATCCAAATTTTTTAGCAAAATTAAAAAAAATACTTAGTGGTTTTTCTAAATCAGACAAATTCTTATTTGTGTCACGTTCTTTAAATTTTTCACTATATTCAGTTGTTATATAATTTAAATCAATATTATTGTTGTGTAAAAAATTTATCAATTCACTAACCAAATTTTCTTTTTTGTTAAATGATTTCAAATTTGGATGTTTATTTCTATATATATCCTTTTTCAACCATTGGTCAAATATATCATTGGATTGTCCTGTTTTCTTGTGTAAAAAAGTATAATAATCTACATCAAATTTAAAATGATTAAATATCTTTTATATAAATTATCCCATTTATTATTGTAAAAAAAAAGTTCATTACTATTTATTAAACGTATTACATTTGCATTTTTAACTTGGTCGTAATAAAAATGACGAATATAAAATAATAACAAATACATATTATTATTCATTTATTTTATATAATTTTTTTTTCGCCCAACCATATTTATAATAGAAGAAACTTAACATATAAATTATATACAAGTAATGACAATCTATCTATTTATGTTAATAAACAAATACAAACAACTATTTATTCAAATATACGTAAAATTATATTAAATCAACCTATATTAAGTTTTTTATACAAAGAACAAATAATTAAATATATTTTATTAGGTTTTATGTTTGTTATATAATTTTACATATCCCAATTTATTACATATTTTTTATATATTTTTTAATTTGGTGTAAAAAATAAAAAAATGGTGTTTGTTCTTTTTCATAAATAATTGAATAATATATCAATTTCATATTTACAACTAATGTTTTTTTATTTATATATAACCAAAAAATAAAAACTATAAATAAAAATATTGTAAAATAAACATCTGTTAATATTATATTTTCATTTCTCAAATTATATAATGGCACAACTTTAATAAACATATTTATAAATATAAAAACAAAAATTGAATATTTACTAGTTCCATATATTAACATTAAATATAACAAAATTATATTATCAATTAAACCCATCAATATTGCAAATTTTGGAGAATATTTAATTAATTTTAATATATAAATTATATACCAAATATAAACCCAATATGAAAAAACTAAATCAATTCTTATCTCCATTATAATATTATTATTTATTTTATTTATTTATTGACATTGACATTTTTATTAGTGTCATTTACAAATATCTACTTATAAATAAACTAAATAAAATACTTAATAATTGTGTGATTATAATTATATTAATATTTGTTTCAGTGTTTGGATATTTAATATCACTTATTTGTAAATCAAAAATATAAAATAAATAATTTGGATTATTTAAATCTTCCTCAATCAATAATGTTTTATAAAATATGCTAATTAAAAATTTTTTTTCTTTATCATATATTATACTATTTGTTTTTATTTCTGGAATTTCAATTCCTAAAAAAGAATAGGAATATGCACTTTTACTAGAATATTTTAATATAAATGAATAAGTATTATTTCCAATATAATTAATATTATTAATATAAGCAGTTCTTGAAATTTTTTTTCCAATTAAACCATTTTGTTTAATAGTTTTTAATTTAATTAATGGTTCTTCTTGTATTTGAATATAATTTAAACTTTTTTTTAAAGAAATATCATTTGTATTTCTTAATATCCAATTTCCATACATTAATGGATTAATTAAATTAGTGTATATTTTCATATCTTTACATAATAAAAATATTTATTTAGAGCAACGCGTATTTTAAATGCCGACTTCTATTAGTTCTTATAAATCTTTAATGTTCTTATTTTGGTATATTTTCTCTTATTTGTTTTATTTTTTAGAAAACCCATTATATAGAATTTAGTTTATCCTCCTTTTAGGAGGAAGCGTTCGTATTTTTTTTGCTAATAAAGTCGGCATTTAAAATACGCGTTGCTCTAAATTTACGATTCAACGCATGAATTGAAACTTCCTAAACATTTTTATACATTTGTATTGCTTTTTCTTTCTGTTCTTTATAGTCACATATTGGTTTTGGATAATTAATTTTTTTATATTCTCTCCATTTTGTATCCCAATTATGTATAATGTCAATTGGAACTTCTCTCAATTCAGGTATCCATATTTTAATATATTCACAATCTTTATCGTGTTCTTTTTGTTGTATCCAAGGATTTATAATTCTAAAATATGATTGAGAATCTGAACCAATACTAGCAGATGTTTGCCAATTTAATTGATTATTTTCTGGACTATAATCAGTCAATTTTTGACTGAAATATTGAGCTCCATATTTCCATGAAATTAGCAATGTTTTTACAAGAAAAATTGATACTATCATTCTACCTCTATTGTGCATATATCCTGTCGTATTTAATTCGCGCATACAAGCGTCTACAATAGGAAATCCTGTTTCTCCTTTTTTCCAATCATCAAACCATTTTGTATTATGTTTCCATTTTATTTTATCATAATTTATTTTTAATGCATGTTCTAATGTATATGGAAAAAAATACAAAATTTGTGCATAAAAATCTCTCCATATTATTTGACGAATAAAAGAATGAATTGATTTAAAATTATAATATACTTCTCTAATAGATATACAACCAAATTTTATATATGCAGATAATTGTGACGTTTTTTTTGTTAGATCATCACGTGTATTATTATATTGTTTAATATTATTTGAAGCAGTAAGCATTTGTTTTATTGCATTATCTCTACCACCATGAACTAATATATTTGGATTTAATTTATTTTTTAAAAAACGTTTTTTTGCTTCTGTTAAAGTAATTTTATTTGCCAATTGTAATTTTGTATTTGCAAAATGAATGAAATGTTTATTTTCAGGTTTTTGAACAGGCATTTTCACGGCAACATTATAGTAAGGTGTAAATTTTTTATAAGGATTTCCAGTGCCATTTTTTATTTTTCCAGGTTGGTGCAAATAATAATCATTTTCATAAAGAGTTAAAATATTATATTTATTGCACAATTCAATAATTTGGTCATCTCTTTCTCTTGAATAAGGAGTAATGTCATAATTAAAAGCAACAATATTAATGTCAAATTTTTTAATACATTCTTCTATAATTGTATTGTTTTTTCCGTAAAATGTATATAAATGACCTTCTGATTTTGTTATTTCTTTTGATAAATCTTCAATGGATTCAATCATAAACTGAACCGCATTATTTGATTTGTATTCATTTCTTTCACCAACTTGTTCGGGTGTAAAAATAAAAATAGTATAAATATTTTTACATATTTTGTTTAAAATATTTAATGTGTTATTATCTATTATTCTTAAATCTCGTCTAAATATAAATAATCCATTTTCAAATACAATATTTTTCATTATATTCATTCATATATATAAATATATATTTTTATATTTATATATAAAAGTATTACAGATTAAAATTTTGCAAATTGTTTAATAGATGCCCAAAAATTTGAATTATTTTTTTTTTGATTTTTCTAATTGTTGAGCATAATAAAATACAAGTGCTGCAGATTTTTCTTCTTTATCTTTATTTTGAAAATATAATTGTTCCATTAATTCTTCACCACGTAAAGGATTTAAATAAACATTATCTCTTGTTATTTTATATTCTTCTAATGAATTATATTTTTTAATTTTATTAAAATCTTCTTCAGTAACAGGTATTACAGATTCAATATATGCTTGTTTTAAATCTGTATATCCAATTTCTTTTCCAGAAAACAAAGAATTACAATTGTAATTACTTTCATATTCCATTAATGCAGAACATCCAACACTAGATGGTGCAGTAAAATCATTAATGTCTTGATATTTAATTAGTGATTGGACGTGTTTTTTTCTTTTTTCAATTTCTCTTGCCATTGTATTTTTATCTTTAATAGCATGTGAGCTAAAATCAATATCTTCGTCTGATTTTAGCCAATCACCATATCCTGTTTTAATTGGATCTTCTTCCAATTTATGTTTTTCGAATTCTTCATTGAACCATTTATTAAATTTGTCTGATTCTTTCAATTCACCTTTCATATCAAACGTTTTATCTAAAAAATGCATGTTTTCTTTAAAATAATATAGATAATCGTCACTATTTGTATTCGTATTTTTTGTCTGCTTATTTTGAAATTCATAAATTTTATAAATAGTTTCATACGCTTGGTTAAAAAATAAAAAATATTTAATATCTAATCTTGATTTATCAGGATGTGTTTTTAATACAATTTTTTTTGCTGTTTTTAAGTTTTCTTCATTTAAAATTGTATTTGAATTAAAACCAAATAATTTATATAAATCGTCTTTTGAATAATTATTTATATTCAAATCTAAATTTTCATATTTTGATGTTGTATAATTAAATTCATTTTGATTAGTTTCTTTTGTATTTTTAAATGGATTAAAATTTGCAAAAGGGTCATTTTTATAATCATTTCCATAATCTTTAATTTTTATACCTGTTTTTGTGCAATTTGTCATCGAACAATTTTGTTGTTGATTTTGTTTATGTATTTTTTTAATTAAATTAGATTGAACTTGTTTTTTCATTTATTATATATATTATTTTATATATTATTTAAACTTTTTTCTTATATTATGTTTATATAATTTTTACATTTAACATTTGTGTTTATTTTATTTAAATTATAAAATATAATAAATTATGACATCTAAAATATTATTTTCAAAAGAATCATTTTCATTTATAAAAAAAAATAATAATAATTATGTTTTATCATTTAACATAAAAAATAAAAATTTCAATCTAGTAAATATTATAAATTTTAATTTAGTACAAATATTATTTAATTTAAACAAAGATATATTTGAATGCTTTTCATTCAAAGAGGAAAACGAACAAGAAGCAAATTGTTTTATTTTAATGAAACATTTGTTTGAAGATATTGGTTTATCTCAATATTATTGCAATTTAAATATAAAAAAACAAACAAATAACAATTCTATATTTTTTGTGTTTGAAACAAATTATGATAATATAAATTTGAATAATTTTCAAAATATAAATTGTGACTATAATTATGTTGAAAAATTGTTTTTAGAAAAAATAATTTGTGAATTTAAAATATTGTCTAATAATCAAATTGATATTTTTATTGACATTTATATTTTAGATGAAATGAAATATCCTAATATAATTGAAAATTTAATTGGATTATTTGTATTTAAAATTTTTGAACGTATAAAAATATTTATAGAAAATGTTAAAATATAAAGACATTTTGATATTTTTATTATGAAAAATATTAATAATTATGTAAATTTTATATTATTTTTATTAAACACTATTTTCATTTTTTCAAGTGAATTAATCAGATATATATATTCAAATGATTATGATTTGTTAATAAATAATTTAACATTACGGTTATCAAAACTAAATATACTATATGTAAAAATATTTCAAGCATTTGCTTTAAATAATAATTTAATTGATGAAAAAATAAATCAAAAATTATTAGATTTTACAGATAATGTCCCCTGGAAAAAATCAGATATTGATTTAAATACAATAAATGAAATTACAAATAAATATAATTTACATATTACTAATTATTCACCAAAAAATGCAGGAATGATTTCACTTGTATTTTTTGGTTATGATAATGAAAATAAAAAAAAAATTATTATTAAAATAAAACGTAAAAATATTCAAGAGAAATTGGATATTTCTATTAATAATTTATTATTGTTAATTTATTTATTGTCGTTTATTCCTATAGTAAATACATATAAATTTAAAGAATTAATTTATACTAATATTGAATTAATAAGACAACAAACAAATTTTATAAAAGAAGTAAAAAATATGAATGAGATGAAAGAAAATTGTAAAAAACTAAAATATATTATTATACCAAAAGTAAATGAAATAATTACAAAAGAATATAATAATGTTATTGTTATGGAATATATTGAAGGTTTAAAAATTAATCAAATAAACAATTTAGATTGTTATGGGTTTGCAAAATCAATTCTAAAATTTGGTATAATTACATGTGTAATACATGGATTTTCACATGGCGATTTACATTGTGGAAATATATTATTTATAAAAGATGAAAATGACCAAAAATACCCGTATAAATTAGGAATATTAGATTTTGGAGTTGTGATTAAAATTAGTGAAAATTATAAAATTTTATTATTTGAATTATTAACACAACTTTTTACATTAAAACCGAGAGAAATTGCAGAAAAAATTTTAAATTCTGATATTATTGAACCAAAAGGAATTTTAAAAAAAATACCATTGTATTTGTATCATGATATTTTAAATGTTATAGAAGAAATAATTAGTGATTGTTTATATATACCTAACAACGCATCTCAAGAACATATTTATAAAGCATTATCAAAATGCAGTGTATTTTTAAAAAATAAAAATATATCAAATTTAAATATAAAATTATGTGATGATTTTGTAAAAGCACAATTAGTATTGGCAATGACACAAGGGGTCACTTTAACATTATGTAATGGAAATTTTATAAGTTTAATTGATGAAGTTATAACTGAATTGTTTATACCTTTACATATTTAGAATCACAATTAACGATGAAAAAACTGCAACATAAAATATATGAGAAAACATTGAAATTTTACTCCATTGAATTTTTATATTATGTCAATAATTGTAAATAATAAGAAGAATTGTTATCTCCTTAACTTGTCATACATTTAACTTGTCACACATTTAACTTGTCATACATTTAACTTGTCAACCATCATTTCTCAATTAAAATATTTTTAGATATATTTTTTATTATTTTATCTTCTTTTTCAAGGTCATTATTACCTAATCCACCCATTGCTTCAATAACAATTTTTTCATATTTGTCTGACATTTTAGAAGAAGAATTATTATAATCTGGATTTTTTTCTTTAAATTGAGGCAATAATTTTATATTTTTATTTGCAATACGTTTTATTGCTTTTCTTAATTTTGATTTATTCTCATCTTCTTTTTCCCATTTATTTTCATCTTTAATATAAATAATTTCTCTCTTTTTATCAGTGCAATGTACTGGTCGCAAATTTATATCAATCGCTCTTAAATTATTTGAAATTATATTAGAAATACCTTCAACATATCCTAATTCTCCTATTCTCTCTAAATCCAACAATTCTAAATTAATTGAATCAATAAATTCATTAATATTCATGGCATTTTTACATGTTTCATTTAAAAAAACATGCAAATTAAATGTTTTATTATTTGAATTTGTATTATTTGTTATGTTTGTTATTCCATGTTCTAAAATTTTATTTGTTTGTTCAACCATAAATGTTTTTAAATCGTTATTTTCTTTTATTAACATTTTTACTACTTCATAAATGTCATTTTTTTGTCCATCTATCTTTTTTTCTGATTGTATAATACTTGTATTATTTTTAATTAAACAAACATTATTGTGTTTCCATAATCCAGAACGATTTTTGAATTCTTTCAAGCAATATTCACACGATAAAGATATATTTGTGCAACTTTTTTTGTTTCCAAAAGTTGCACAAATGTTTCCATCCTTACTGAAACGATGTTTAAGGGTTGAAAGATGTTTGTCAAAACTACTTTTTCTAATTGTATTATAGTCACATTTTTTACAATAAAAAATATTGCAACTTTTTGCAACTTTTTTGTTTCCATCGGTTTCCATAAGTTGCAAAAAGAAAATATCTTTAAGTTTTAAAAAAAAATATATCGTAACAAAATAAAAAAATTTTTTTTTGAGATGACACGCTAAAAAAAAATTATGGTCTCATTTGAGATTTTTGAAAGATTTTGATGGCACTTTTCAAAATTGGACATTTTTTTTTGTCCATTTTTGAAAAATAAAAAAAATTTTTGTTTTGTATAAAAAAAATATTATGATATATGAATATTTTATCTGAACTTAAAAAACAACATAAAAGTGAACTAATTTTAATTGTTTTAATGGTTATTTGTATTGGGATTAAAAAATCCAAATTAGTTGATAATTTAGTTGAAAAGGGTGCAAATATAATATTATTTTTAAATATATTAATTATATCTTCATTACAATGTGATGTAAAATATTTTTGATATTTTGGTTTAATAATTTTGACGAACCAATGACCCCCAAGAACAAACTTTTCCGTTTCTTAAACTATTATTTTCAATTGCTCCTTTTTTTTTAGGTGCAACACAACCACCTGAACGAGCACGTCTTATTGACGAACGTGTTCCACTTGGATAATAGCATTTAGTACTTGTTGGTGAAAAAATAGGCAAATTAATTTTATAAGCTGTTTGACCAACTGCATTTGCCTTAACAATATTTACATACATTGAAGATGGTATTGGTGGAATGTAATTCGTATGTGTTGAAATAGGTACTTGTCGTTGTGATGAATTTATTATATATGATTGTGGAACAGACATTTTTCCTAAAGTTTGTTGTTGTGCTTTAACATTTTGAGAAACCGTGGTTCTTAAATATTGTTTTCTCATGTTTGAATTCATATCAGAATAAACCGGTTCTTGTAAAGGATAATATTGTGGTGGTGTTGGTCTTATTCCAGTCAATACACCATAATTATGATAAGGAATTGACCCTGGATAATTATTTGTGCTTAATGGTCCTGTAATAGGTGTATTTATATAATTATTATAAGAAGAAGAACCTATATTTGTTGATACTGCATATGGTATTGTCATTAATATAATAATATAATATAAAATAATTATATTGTATTGTTATGTTTATTTTAATTAGTAGTGTTTTGTTTAATATCTTCTAATTGCCCTTAATGCCGATTGACTTGTTTTATAATCATCACCTCCATAACTTAAATCATTGTAATTTTTCGCAACACTTTTTTGTTTTAAATATTTTGTATAATCAGAACTATCATAAACATATTTCACATTACAAGCAGATGCAGGAATATTTTGTAATAATTGTAAACTATTAAAATATACAGATGGAATACATGTGTCTGATATTGCACCAAAACGTTGTTTTAATCCTTTTAAATTTGGACGACTTTGAAAAGATTGACATGTACCTCCACAAGAATAATTAATACGACACATTAAATCACCTGCGTTGTTAACTGCTCTAAATGGTGTTATAATTTGTCTAGTTAATTTATTTACCCTTAATTGACTTGGATAAGTTGTATTCCATGCATTTTTTAAAGTAAAACGAATGTATTCATATTCTGGATATCGTTTATCTACATTTTGTGTTTGTTGCGGCATATAACCATTAATTGCACCTCCTGAATTATTTGGTCTAACAACAAATGCTTTAAATGCTACATTACTTCCATTAATTGGACTTGTATAACCTACAGATGTTGACATATATTAATATATTAATATATTATTAATTTTTAAAATATTAAAATAATATATAATGTTTAAATTTATATTATTAATTACTGCAATTGTTTTGGTATCAATAGATTTTATATATTTAAATTTTCTTAAATCATATTACTTTGAACAAATAAAAAAAGTTCAAGGAAATATGCCTAAAATTAATTATTTAGGTGTTGTTTTATGTTATATATTTTTAATAGTTGGTATAAACTATTTTATTATTAAATCTAGAAAAAATATAAGTGATGCATTTTTACTTGGTATGGTAATTTATGGTGTATATAACACATCCAATTATGCAATATTTGACAATTGGTCTATATTTACTGTTATTTTAGATACATTGTGGGGTGGAATTTTATTTGGTTCAACATCATATATTGTTAAATTTTTCCAATAATATAATTTTTTTATACACTCATAAAAATTAGTTATATTTTATCAAAAACTTTATGCCTACGATGAATACAGGTGTAAAAATACTATTGAATTATATATATTTATATTGATTATTTCAATTGTGATTTTAAAAAATTTTTCAATTCATTTTTCATATTATTTTCATTAATATCAAAATAATTATTATCAATATAATTACTATCAATATTGTTAAAAGTGTCATTTTCATTTTTAGGTAATATATCAATTAATGTATATTCAGTTGTGTTTTCATTTTCACCTTGATTTTTATTTTTTTTAGTTTCACTGTTAATTATATTATAAATATCTTTATATTTTTTTCTTGGTTCATTAACTAAATCTTTTATTTTTGGAACAGTTAATATATTTTTAAAAAAATTGATAAGATGATGAACTAATAAAATAAATACAATTGACAACAAAGTAGTTTGTAAAATCCACCATAACATAATATACTATTATATTGTTTAAAATATCAAAATTAAAACATAATTATAAAACAATTTAAACTTAATTTATTAATAAAATAAAATGACACATCCACTAAATATTTTAATTGTTGAAAAAACCGGAATATTAAAAATGTTGGCTATTAAAGATTTTAAATTAGAAGAATTATATAAAAAATGTGGTTTTAAAAAATCAGAAAATTTTAAAAAACAAGTTGAATGGAATATTAAATATGAAGGTAAAAAATATGTTATTCATGTTTTTGCTAAAAAAGAAGGAAAAGCAAATTTTGAAAATAAATATGAATTTCCACCACCAATTGACAAACAATTATTTTTCGGAAATTGTGCAATTGTATTACAAATTAAAAATACAGATGGAACATTAAATTATATAAATTTAAGTGTTGATATTTGGAATAAAATTTATGAAAAATTATATGGAGGTTTTGAAGATTTAAATTTAACTGCAAAAGAAGATGAAGAAGAAGAAGATGAATTGAAAAATATTCCTAAAGAAAAAAAAACAAAACATGGTTATTTAAAAGATGGTTTTGTTGTTGATAGTGATAATGAAGGTAATTCAATGTATGAAGATGATGATTATACAGATGAAAGTGATAATCAAACAAATAATGATTTGGAAATATTAGACATTAATGAATTAACAGAAGAACCATATGATTACAAATAAAATTTTTAACTTACTCCTTTTATCATTTAAAATGCTCATTATTGCGTTGTATTATAATAATAAATATATAAATAATATATTATTATAAAATGGGAATTTATACTAATGGTACTATTTTTGGAATAAAAATATATAATTTTAATGATGATGATTTTGCTAATATATTATTTGAAAAAAAATATGATAAACTAATGAGTAATGAACAAATGAGCGAGGCATATTTATTTTATACCAAGTTGAATAACAAAAATGAAATTCATTTTCAATATTTTACCGAATGTAGTAGCACATATGGTGAAGGAACTTATTTTGGTTGGTGTCCAATGTCTTTGGATCTATTTTTAAAAAAATTCGGCATTTGAAATGAAGTAAAAAATTGATTTAAATATAATATATTTAAATTAATTAATAATGCATATAAATAATCCGGATAATTTTCGTTGTAATATTAGAAATAAACTTAATGAAAAAATAAAAAATATAAATGCAAGTTTAAATTTGGAAAAAGGTATTTATAATTATTCAATTAAAGAAGCAGAAAAACATAAAATTATAAAAAAATGGGATAATAAATTGTTTGTAGAAATATATTTAAATCATTTGCGAACAATTTTATATAATTTGACACAAAATTGGATAGAAGAAATAAATAATGGAACAATTCAACCACATAAATTAGCATTTATGACACACCAAGAATTAAATCACAAAAAATGGGATAAATTAATTGAATTAAAATCAATACGAGATAAAAATAAATTTGAAATAAATATGGCTGCAGCAACAGACACCTTTACTTGTAGAAAATGTAAAGGTAAAAATTGCACTTATTATTTACAACAAATTAGGTCTGCAGATGAACCGATGACTATTTTTGTAACATGCTGTGATTGTGGAAATAGATGGAAAACATGTTAAGTTAATAAATTATAAAAGAAATTTGTAATATGTCTCTCAATAAATAATTTATATTATATAAAAATTCATTTACCGATTCTTCATAATATACACGACCATTATCTGTTTTAAAATATAAAGTATCCAATAAATGTCTAATTGATGTAGTCATTTTTGTATCAAAATCAATATGATTAATAGATTTTAATATCCAAAATCCAAATTCTGTAAAAATATAACTATATTTTATTTGTTTATTTTTTAATTTAATAATTTTTAATATATCTTCTAAACTTGGATAAAATTTTTCTTTATTTGGATGACTATGCCATATAATATTATCATAATATTTATTAACACAATGAATTCTATTTTCATTTGGAATTAGAGGTTCTTCATGTATTTCAATAATATACTCATTATTTTGTTTTTTTATTGTGCCACATTCTTCATAATTAATATTACTGTCAATTGTTCTTTCCTTTATGATATTAACAACATTAGAAAAAGAATTTGCAACTATTTGTCTAGTTCCACCGATTTTAAATTCTGTTTTTGGAGAATGCCTTGTGCCATTACCATATTTTTGTTTTGCTTTTTTTGCTAATAATAATGCTTTTGATTTTGAATGGCAACCTTTTTCTAAAATATCATAATCAACTGCCGCAGCTTTACCTGATGTTATTGCACTCGCTAGTCGTGCAATTCCCCATGATTGAGCTGTTTGATTTGGTCTTGAACCAGAAGAAAAATAAGCTCCTTCTCCTTTATTAACTATTTTTAATAAAGCATTTTTAGAACATCCAGTTTCTTTTGCGAGTTGATCGGATGGAGTGATTGTGTCAACATTATATATTTTTTCTGCGTTAATAATGTGTTTGGATTTTTTAGTTTTAAATGACTTTAATTTTGGTCTTGAATAATAAATACCTTTTTTATATAGTTTTTTGGATTTTATAAGTTCTTTACCTTGTTTTTTTCTATCTTTTTGTGTTAATGATTTTGGTAAATATCTTTTGTTTATTTTCATATTTTATATATATCAATATTTTATATAAAATATATATTAAAATTATTTTTAAATATTATTATTTTCTTATATCCGTCTCCATTTTCATTATTCAAATAATATTTAACAGCGGAATTTATAAAGAGTGCGGTTTTAAATCTTCAAGGGTGTAAATAATTATTCGGCGTTTTTGAGAAAATGTGTAATACATTTTAACAATTACATTGTCATTAAACAAATATAGTAGTAATACATTATAATTTATTTTATATTATATGTTTCATAAATCCAATCTTTACATAAATTAATATCACAAGTTTTATAATTTTCAGTAAAACCATGTAAACTGAAAAATTTTGGTTTTTTCATTTTATCTGTTTTATAAAATATATAATCACCTTTCGGTCCTTTACGAATAGATATATTTTTATTTATAATTCTATTTGTTGTTGATGAATTATTTAATATTTCAATAACTTCATCAAATTTTATATTTTCAATTGGTCTATTTCCAAATTTCTTTAATGATATTTTATTATTTCCCCATGTAACATATAAACCATATTTTCCATGTTGAATAATAACATCTTTATATTCATATTTACCAAGAATAATTTGTGTTTTTTTACTATTTGATGTATCAATTATTTCTTCTATTGAAAAATCACCATTTTTTATTTTATCAATATCAACATCTTTTTTTATAGATTTAAAGGTTAATTGTTTTTTCCCATTTATTTCTTCAATATTTTTTATTATTGGACCATATTTACCTATAATATAAGTATTATTTTCATCAATTTGTAAATCAAATTTTTTCTCATTTTTTAAATTATTAATTAATAAATCAAGTTCTTTATTACAATCATAACAAATTGTAGACCAATTTTTTTCGCCTTTTGCTATTTTATCTAAAAAATCTTCCATTAAACTTGTATATTCATAATTTAATAATGTATTAAAATGTTTTTCTAAAAATTCAATTACAATTATACCTAAATGTTGAATAACTAATTTATTTTTTTCGTTTCCAAATTCTCTTTTATTTTGTATTTTATGAATTAATCCATCTTCTAATTCATATTCATCACATATAATATTTTTTCCTTTTATATCTTCTTTTTTAACATATCCTCTCTCTTGAATTTTTTCAACAATAGATGAAAAAGTAGATGGACGACCAATACCTTTTTCTTCTAATTTTTGAACTAATTTAGATTCTGTATAATGCTGTTTATTTCCAATTAATAATATTTTTGACGTTATTTTTTTATAGTTTATAACGCAGTCATTAGCAATATTTTTCAAATATAAATATTCTTTATTCTCTCGTATAAATTTATTATCAATTATTTTCCAACCTTCAAAATCAACAAACTCTGATGAATATACATAATTTAATTCTAATATTGGACTAGATATTGTTGCAGTAATTGTATAAAAAGATGCTTTTTTCATACAACTTTCCATGGTTGTTTTCCAAATAAGATTATATATTTTTTTTTCTTTATTTTCAAAATCTTTTGGTAAAAATTTGACTAAAATATTAGTAGGACGAATTGGCTCATGTGCTTCTTGAATATGTTTTTTATATTTTTCAATATTTTTATCGGTATCAGTAATTATTAAATCATAATTACAATATTCTTCACCATATGTATTTTTAATATAATCAAACGCAATATTTATAAATTCGTTGCTATATTTTTTACAATCTGTTCTCATATAAGTTATTAAACCTTTTTCATATAATTTTTGACAAATTTGCATTGTTTCTTTCGGTGAATAATGATATTCATTACTTGACATTTGTTGTATTTTTGAAGTTGTTAATGGTTCAGGCGGTTCTTTATATATTTTTTTTGGACTACTACAATTGTATTTATGTATAAACAATTTAGATTTTTCTAAAAAATCAACAACATTGTTTTCATTTTCCAACGGTTTATTTAATTCAAATGGTAAATTTAAATTTGTGAAATAACCACATATTTTATAAACCTTTCTCTCAACAGATTCGTCAATATTCTTTTGATTTTCATAAATTAATTTCAATGCAGGTGTTTGACATCTTCCAGCACTTAAAACACTATTTGAAATAAATTTCCATAACATTGGTGAAATTTTAAACCCAACTAATATATCTAATATTTGACGTGCTTGTTGTGCATAAACTAAATTCATATTTATTGTTGTTGCATTTAATAATGCATTATTTAATGCTGTTTTTGTTATTTCATTAAAAGTTATTCGTTTTGTATTTAAAGGCAAATTAAATAATTCAATAATAGTATAACTAATCATTTCACCTTCACGATCTAAATCACTTGCTAAAATTATATCATCTGCTTTTTTTATTTCTTTTTTTAGAATTTCTATTTGTTTTTTCTTTAAAGGTTCATCAATAATTGTATAAGTTGGATGAAAATTATTTGTTATATCAATATTTTTGAGAGAATTTATAGTTCTTAAATGACCATAAGTAGCTATACATTTATAACCTTGTCCTAAATATTCTTCTATTTTTTTACATTTTGCAGGCGATTCAACAATTACTAATGTAGTTGACGTTTTTATTTTTTTTGGCATATATTATTATATAAATGTATATGTATATATGTTTAATATTTTTACAAATATTAAAAAATATGTGTAAAAATACTAGTATTTCGTTATTCTAGGTATAATAAAGTTTTTGTAAAATTATTTAACATATTATTTCCGTTTATTTATTTAACATTAATAAAACCATAATTGATAATAAAAATATCCAAGGCAACAATACTAATAACCATGAAAGTCCCACATGTCCATCTTTGCAAATTAAATTTAATACATATGTCCAAAAGATAATATATACAAATTTAATTATAAAAACTAATACTGTATTTGGTACACGACAAGAAAAATTACCTACATGATAACTATTTGTATTTCCTAAATTTTGGAATAAAATTATTACTAATCCAATTATTGAAACTACAAAATATAAAATTGCTGGACTACATATTTTTTTTAAATTCATCATTCCCATTATAAAATTAATATAGAAAATAATTTATAAAAATAAAATAATTTAATTATGAACACATAATTTTTTATATAATTTAACGGATTAAATGGTCTTTCCAAGGTAATGGATTAATTGGTGATTTATATCCTGCTAATGCATTATATGCACTTCCTATTCCATATTCAAATTGCCTACCTAAATTAATTAAATCTTGTCCAATGAAATTTGATAAATTACCACCTTTTTGTTTTTTTCCTCCCAAAAATGGTCTATTTGCGCCAATATTTTTTATACTAGTTTGAGGATCTATATTGTATTCATTTAAAGAATAATAATTTCTATTTCCAGAAATTCCATCAACACCTGGCCATCCACTAATATTTTGCAAATATGGATCGCCTACTAATCCATTTGGTATTTTATTAAAACCTCCTGTCATTAACTTTTTATTTATTTTTTTACATTCACTACATTTACAATTTTTACGATGTCTTGTTCCACCAATCAATAGACCTGATAAGCAATTACAACCTCCTTTCATTATATTTGTATTTGCATTACATATTCCACAACCTCCAATTTGTGAAGATGCATTGTTAAATATTGTATCAACATTTTTTGTTAATGGTCCAGTGTTTGGATATGCGGGATTAACTGCATTTGTATTTATTGGAATATTTGGATGTTTATATAAACCACAAGATGATCCGCCTTTTCCTGTATAAGATAAATATGGATTTGAATAATGGATGTTTTTAGTTTCACCAGTATATGCTAAATTTAAATCGCCATTATTTACTCCACCAAAATATATTTTACGTTTTCTTGAACATCCTTTCATTTTATATATTTTTTGGTTTTTTTTCGTTTTGTATTTTGTTTTAGTCATTTATATATATTTATATTAAAAATAAAAATTTAATTCAATAAATGTTGTCCCAAGATTAATTACAGAAACATAATACAAATTTGATACAAATGTAAAATAATAAAAAAATTGAAATGTTTTAATTTTAAAAAATATATATATAAAATAAATAATTAAAGTAAAATGGAAACTATTTTCATAGTTAATGTTGATGCACAATCTTTCTTTCGTTATGAAAAACAAAATGAAAAAGATGTTGGATATAATAAGATTTTATCAAAATTACTAACGCCTCCAATTGGTGAAACAATTTCACATTGGCTTAAAACTTATAAAATTGTATTTTCACCAAATCATCTTAAATCTTATGTAGAAAAACATTATAATGAATTACTTTAATTAATATTAATATTAATATTAATATTAAAAATATTTATATGACAATTTTAACAAATGAAAATATAAAAGATTTAGTTAATTTAGTTTATATTTGAAGCATCGTGTAAATTATCAAGAACAGGTTTATAAGATGGTGCAGATATTGAAATGCCTGAACGTACAATTGGTGCCATTTTAGATACAACTTCCTGTTCTAATGTATATGGAAATTGATTAAACGCAGAAAATTGTGACATTTTTTTCTCTTCAGTCGGTGCATATTTTTGAAGAGCACCTAAACCTGTTGTTTCATTTGATCGTCTCATTAAATCAAATGCAATCAATGCAGATAATACAGCTAAAATAGGATTTCCATGGATAAATAAATAAATTATAACAACAATAATGAAAATTTTTCCAATTAAATTATCAACCAAATTGGCAACCAAATCTGGTATTTTAAATCCCATCACAAAATAAATAATCATTAAAACTATTAAAATAAGCTCACTTTTATGTTGTTTTTTTAAAAGTTCAGTTAAATTATTCATATATCATAATAATATATTTTTATTTTGTAAATTTTTATTTTGATATAAAAACATAATTCTAAATTATATAATAGATTTATATTACATTTATGAATACATATTTAGGAAATAAAGGATATACAATATTGAAAAAAGATTTGACAATTGAAAAACAAGTGAAAATAAGAAATGATTTGACAATTAAACCTTTTCTTATGGGGTCTCAATGTAATAAAATGGAAGATAAAATATTTCCTGCTTATAGAGAATCTGCAAATAAATTTTATGTGCCATATTATTATGGAATAGAAAATTTCGGTATTCCTAAAGAATATAAAATTACTGAAGGTGATGATATTAATCTTGTGTTTAATGGTAAATTGAGAGATTATCAAGAACCAGTAGTAAATAAATTTGTTAATCATTGCTTAAATGTAAAATATGGTGGTGGTTTGTTAGAATTATATTGTGCTTGGGGTAAAACATCAGCATCATTAAATATTATTACACAATTAAAAAAGAAAACACTTGTTATTGTTCATAAAGAATTTTTAATGAATCAATGGATTGAGAGAATAACCCAATTTTTACCTAATGCGCGTATTGGTAAAATTCAAGGACCAATTATTGATGTTGAAGACAAAGATATTGTTATTGCAATGTTACAAAGTATTTCTATGAAAGAATATTCTCCCGAAACATTTGAAAGTTTTGGATTTACAATTATAGATGAAGTCCATCATATTTCTAGTCAGGTATTTTCAAATTCGCTATTTAAAATTGTCACTAAATATATGTTAGGATTGTCTGCGACAATGAACCGTAAAGATGGAACGACAAATGTATTTAAAATGTTTCTTGGGGATGTTATATATAAATCAAAGAGGGATAATGACAGATCAGTTACTGTTCGTGCAATAGAATATTATGTGGATGATGATGAATTTAATGAAGTTAAATTAGATTATAGAGGGAAGCCACAATATAGTTCAATGATTTCTAAATTGTGTGAATATAATCGTAGAAGTGAATTTATTTTAAAAGTTTTGAAAGATATGTTTGATGAAAATCCTTCACAACAAATAATGATTTTGGCACATAACAAAAATTTATTAAAATATTTGTTTGATGCAATTACTCACCGAAATATAGCATCAGTCGGTTATTATATTGGTGGTATGAAAGAACAATATCTTAAAGAAACAGAAACAAAACAAGTTGTTATTGCTACCTATTCAATGGCAGCTGAAGCCTTAGATATAAAAACACTTACAACTCTTATAATGGCAACACCAAAAACGGATATTGAACAAAGTATTGGACGTATTCTTAGAGAGAAACATAGTAACCCAATTGTTGTTGATATTATTGATAGTCATAATTTATTTAAAAATCAATGGAGAAAACGCAAGACATATTATAAAAAAGAAAATTACAAAATCATTTATACAACAAATTCTGAATATACAACCGATTTAAATAAATGGCATTTAATATATCAACCAAAATGCAATGTAAAAAATCAAAAGGAAAAAAAAAATAAAAAAAAGAACATTTCTGCAAAAAGCAACGCATCAATAAAAAGTATTATATATGAAGATGATGAAACAAATGATGATGATGATGATGATGATGCGGATGAAGAAGAAATAATTATTGAAATAGAAGAACCAAAAAAATATAAAAAAAATGAATTGAGAGATGATGTTTGTTATTTGAAAATAGTTTAAAGATTTTGATTATATTTTAGTATGATTTTTTCCCATTTATATATTTACAAAATATTTTATTTTTAAATTTTTTTACGAAAAATAATATTTAATTAAAAAATTTAATAATTTTGATTTTACTAAATATATTTAAATATTAATTTATATATAAAATAATATGGAAAGTAAGTTTTATTGTGAAAAGTGTAATTATAGATCTGATATTGCTTCTTGTTATAAACAACATTTAGAAACTACATTACATAAAACAGGTAAAAGAAAGGAGAGATGTGATAAGACACTTTACAAGTGTAATAAATGTAGTTTTGAGAATTATAACAAGAACAATTATTTAAACCATATTCTTAATAATCATTCAACAAAAGAAGAACGAAAAGAAAAATTTAAATATTATTGTGAATGTTGTGATTTTGGTGTA
>Ga0214923_10000485_pt1 | contig 60448 bp, 48 predicted proteins | sample LL1510_MetaG_FD_177993 | JGI IMG/M metagenome (GOLD analysis project Ga0214923, IMG submission 177993) | Freshwater microbial communities from Lake Lanier, Atlanta, Georgia, United States - LL-1510 | ecosystem: Environmental > Aquatic > Freshwater > Lake | place: USA: Georgia | collected...
AAGTCCTGGTCATGGGCGAATCCAAATCCTTGAACGAGGCCCGTTATATCCACGGTAATTTTGGCAAGGGAACTTGGACTTTTTTTGGTGGTCATGACCCTGAAGATTACCAGCACCTGGTTGGGGAGCCACCGACTGAACTGAGCATGTACCCGAATTCACCGGGGTATCGACTCATTCTTAACAATATTTTGTTTCCGGCCGCCCGCAAAAAGAAACAAAAAACTTAGGAAACCCTGAACGCCAAAAGAGTCCTCCACACCTCGAGAACTTTGAACCGGTGACATCCCTGCTGCCACCGCATGGCAGCCATCCCCGGTGGCCTTAATCCCAAAAAGTCCAATCAATGCCGAGGCGTAATCGCCGATCCCCTAGGGAATAACCCGGAACCCATTGACCAACGGTGCTGGGCCATCCCAAATTGGCATGCTCCCAACGTAGGAATAGGAGGGTTTGGCGTACTTTGATACCGGCAACAAGGTCTGTCCACGGATAGGCCCCAACCCGTCCTCGGGAACCCTCGGTTTGCAGGGTCCACAACCCCAGTTCGGGTCGGTAGTCAGGACCGTTGAATGCGCTCATCCAACGCAGGGCCAAACCACCCACCCAGGCCCAGCCTTTGGAGGTTTTTCGTTGGTAATAAAACCAGTCGTCCATGGACCAAAGCGGAACCGGTATCCAAGCGGGATTGTTGTTCCATTGCAGTATATGGTGGTATTTCCATTGCCAGCCTTGCTCGCTGCGAACATCCAGCCAACGGCCTCTGAATTCGATTCGAGCATAAGTTACGGGTCCAGGATGGCTTTGCATGGCCAAGGCTTTGGCATCGGTACGGGATGGGTCCCCGCCAAGTCCGATGAGACCCCAGGCCATTCCACCGTTCAGGGACCATTGGTGGGCACCTATCCATCCCGGTTCCCAGGTGGTGTGGAGGCTTATGCCGCGGGTCGAGGCTTGTTCGGATAGGTTCCAAGACAAGGCATTGGTTTGCAGGAGGCGTTGCCGATACGAAGGAGGTTCAATCCAAGCCGACCAAAGGGTCCGTGTTGGCAACCAGGTCCGCTTTTGTTGGGGTAAAATCTCCCAGTCCAATCGCGAGGCCAATCCCAGGAAACGATGGTAGAGGCCTTGCTCCAGTCGGACTTTGCTTCCTCCGGGGAAGTCCCATGCAGCATGCAGGATGAGCCCTTGGTCTTTCCGGTCCACGGCGGTTGGTCCTTTGTTAGGAGCTATTGGGTTGGTGGTCCCGCTGTAGTACCGCCAATGCGACCAAGCCAAAGCCACCTGGAGTTTGCCCAATCGGGTATCCCGTGATAGGCCTAGTTCCTGCGTCCATTGGCGCAAAGCTGTACTGTCGGCAGCCGTGCTGCTGTCAATCAGGTCGGCGGGGTTGGTATAATAATCCAGGTTTTGGCCTACCCTTCCATCCCGGAAACCCCAGCGCATCGTCTCAAGGCCCGTGCGATGGTAGGCATGCCAACCGTTGTTGCCTTTGAAATCGTTCTGCAGGCTCCAGCGCTGCATCGCGTTTTGGGACGAGGCATCGCCAAGGCGTACACCCAGGTTCAGGGGATTGTAACCCGCCGCCAAAGGAGCACTCGTTGCTGAACGACCACCGTTTTCGTTCCAATTCAAACCCATAATACGCCCTTCCAACCAGATAAAGTGTCGACCCGGCGCCAGGGTACCCCCTGTATAAAAATCGGTCGCCCTGAATTTGCCTCCCGATCGTTGCAAAAAACCATCATGGGTTCGGGAGCGAAAGCGAACCCCGGCGCGCAAGCCAGGACCAAGGCGCTGATGATGTTCCAGCCCCAAGGTTTGTAAATTGTTACCACCTGCTCCAAAACCCAGGCGGGTCCAAGGTTTTGGCCCCGTTGGCACGTTGATTTCTTGTTCGGACGCCTTGGATCCGGGCCAGGATCCCCACCATCGATCGCGGGATGTTTTGGGGGACCAAGCAACGGGAATCGAGGGGTATCCTTCACCCCCGGTGTGCAGTTCTCCGCCTTCTGCTTCGGTTCTGTGACCCATGATCAAAGGGACCAGGACCATCGAGTCTTGATCCACGGTATCGGGCTGAGTCCAGGCCAAACGGAGGCGGGCCGTATCCATACAAATCGCTTTGAACTCATTCGGAATCAGCGTTGTTTGGGAAAGGGCAGGTCCAGAGCCGGCCAAAAGCCCTATCAACCCTGCCATGAGAGGGCCTGCGATGGACGGTAGGAGCCTTAGGCTGGCGGGATAACTTAGTGTGGATCCCTGCATTGGTTCACAAAGGCGTTCAGATGCTGCACCAACAGGCGACGATCCCGCTCCGGAAATTCAATTTGTATGGGGATATAAGCCAACGGCATCCCATGGTGTACGAAGAAATCTCGGTGCGGCGCCAATTTGACCAAGTCTTTTTCGGTGGTAATGATGGCTCGGTTAGGCCCGTGGAGACCACGAAACGCCTCCAAAATTTCGTCTAAAATTGCGGGGGTGTATTCGACGTGATCTTCGTAACACAAGTGTTTATAAATCAAGCCTTGGTTGTTCAGGTGGTTTCCCAATAAATCAGGATTGGCGATGCCCGTAACCAAAAGATAATGTCCTTGGGATTCCAGCGACCGTTGCTCAAAAGGCTCCATAAAAACGGGATCCAAATGCTCGATGGAGGAGTAAAGCACTTTGTCAGGGCTGAGGTCTGCGATTTTGCCGCTGTAAAATTTGCGGTCGTAGAGGCGCAGGGTGGGAGGGCATTTGGTGAAAACAATCAGTTGGGCCCGGCGATAGCCTTTCCAAGGTTCGCGCAATGTTCCCCAAGGCAAGAGGTGGTCCTCAAAAAAGGGTTTGTTGTAATCGCTTAACACAAAACTTAGATGTGGCTTCAAACGACGGTGTTGAAAACCATCGTCCATAACAACCGCTTTGAGATCCGGATAGTGGGTTTGTAATTGACGCAGACCTTCCAAACGATCTTCGCAGACGGCTAGAGGCACAAAGGGCAATTTGGCAAAGAGCATATAGGCTTCGTCCCCAAGGGTTCCGGGGTTATCGCCTTCCCCTGCTAAGTGGAAGCCTTTGGTGCGGCGACCGTAACCGCGTGATAGGATCGCAATACGGCCTAGCGATTCGTGGAGGTAAGCCGCGACAGTTTCGGTATGCGGGGTTTTGCCGGATCCGCCGGCATTGAGGTTGCCAATACAGACCACCGGAATCGATGGGGTGGTGGACTTGAGCCAGCCTTGGTCGTAGGCTAGGTTTCGAAGCCAGGTAATGAGTCCGTAGACCCAAGACAAGGGCCAGGCCAGGAGTTGAAACCAGGGACGGTCCAAGGTGCCTTTGGGAAGCGAGTTCATGGCTGGACAAAAGTACATTACCTTTAGTGCAGCAACCCATTCGGCTTGAAGATGCCATGTTAATTGACGAAGCGGTCCAGATTTTGGACCAAATATTTCCGCCCGGTCTTCAGCAATCCTACGATCGATGTGGATTTCAATGCGGTCGAACGGATCGCGTTTTATCCGGGATCCTCGTGGGTTTGGATGTTAGCGAAGACCTCATCGATGAGGCCTTGGAACAGGGCTGCAACCTTTTGGTGACCCATCACCCCTTGCTTTTTGATCCGCTCACGCGTTTGGGCAATAGCGGGCGTGTTGAGCGCCTGGTTCAAAGGGTCCTCGAAACCGGCCTATCGGTTTATGCAGCGCATACCAACGCGGATGCCCTGCCTCAAACTGTGAGCGGGGCTTTAGCCGACGCCTTGGGCCTTCAGAACACGCGTGTTTTGGATCCCATGAAAGGCCTGCTTCGACAGTTGGTGGTTTACATACCCAGCGATCATGCCGAAGCCTTTCGGGATGCCATGTTCCAGGCCGGCGCTGGTCACTTGGGGAATTACGGCGAGGCCAGTTTTGGGGTCCTCGGTCGGGGTACCTTCAAACCATTGGACGGGGCCCAGCCTTTTTTGGGTCAGGTGGGCCAAAGGGAAGAGGTCGAAGAATGGCGAATGGAATTGGTGTTTGAAGCCTGGAAAGCCCCCGCCATCCTGGAGGCCATGACCAAGGCCCATCCCTACCAGGAGGTGGCTTACCAATTATACCCGCTTGAACAGAAGGTTTCGGGGTACGGAATGGGCCTCGTGGGTGATTTGGATGAAGAAATCCCTCTGCAAGCTGCACTCCAACGCATCAAAGATTTCTTGGGTTGTCCACTTCGCTACAACAAGCCCCCATCGGTCCACCGCGAAGAGAGAATGATCCGCCGAATAGCCCTGTGCGGGGGCGCAGGGGCCTCTTTGTGGCCCTTAGCCCATGCGGCAGGTGCCGATCTTTACCTTAGTTCAGAGTTCAAGCACCACCATTTTTTGGATGCCGCGGGCCGGGTTGTTTTGGTGGAGGCCGGGCATGCTGAGACAGAAATTCCAGGCTGTGAGCGTATGTGTCAGCGAATAGCCCCCTTGTTTCGTACCTTTGCGGTCCTCAACGCCAGGTCGTCCCAAAACCCGACCGTTTACCTGACCTGAGGTATAAACCAACGCCTTATTTTCAGACAATTATGGATCATAGCGTCGAAATCAAACTGGTATCGCTCTTTAAGCTTCAGCAAATCGAATCCGAAATTGACCGCCTGCGCACCTACCGGGGTGAATTACCCATGGAGGTCCGGGATTTGGAGGATGAATTAGCTGGTATGGAAACGCGCCTAGAGCGCCAAAACGAGGAGTTATCCCAAATCAAGCGCCTGATAGCCGAAAAGGAGGCCGGGCTCAAAGAAGCCCAAATGCACAAGGGCAAATACGAAGAGCAGCTCAAAGGGATTCGCAATAGCCGGGAATTTGATGCTTTGAGCAAGGAAATCGAAATACAGTCCCTGGAAATTCAAATTGCCGAGAAGAAAATCAAGGAATTATCGGTTCAAAAAGAAATGCGTAGCACCGAGATTTTGACTTTGACCGAACAATTGGGTGATCGTCGCCATGACTTGGACAAAAAGCGCACGGAATTGGATGGCATTGTCGCCGAAACCGAAGAAGAAGAAAAACAATTGACCAAAGAAGCCGAAAAGGCTTCCAAAAAAATTGAAACCCGTCTTTTGGGGGCCTACCAGCGAATCCGCGGAAATGCGCGCAATGGCTTGGCTGTTGTGAGTGTCCAACGGGATGCCTGTGGTGGCTGCTTTAACCATATTCCACCCCAAGTCCAAATGGATATCCGCCTGCGCAAGAAGATCACGGTCTGCGAACATTGCGGCCGCATTTTGGTCGACTCGGATATGGAGGCGATGATTGCCAACTAAGGCCTAAGCGGCGATTGATCCGTTCATTGCAGAGGTCCTTTCCTCAACAAAGGACGGCGATGGCTTCTCTTTTCTCAAAAACCCGGCGCCCGTGTGGGCTGTCTTTCAGTTCTTCGGTCAGGTCTTGTCCGGCCCAGTGTTCATAGTGATGGCCGTTTTTCCAGAATCTGCTGGTTGTTAGGTCGTACACTTTTCCTTCGAAGGCCACCCATATCTCGGGCCTGTCTTGTCCGTTGCTAAGGGCCAAACGAGCCCGATTGATAACAGGCAGTGAATCTTGGTGGCTCATGGCTTAAATTTCGGCAACGATGAAGACGATGCAACCTGGCCCCTTGGTGCTACCGGTACGGGGTGTTTGGCCCCAATGGGGTAAAGGTTGTCGAACGGCCCCCAACGCGACGCTAACTGGTGATTTGATTTTGGGCGATGAGTGCACCGTTTGGTACAACGCCGTCCTGCGGGGCGATGTCAACGCCATTCGAATCGGTGACCAAACCAATATCCAGGACGGCGCAGTCCTGCACTGCACGTACCAGCGTGCTGCTACGACCCTGGGCTCGCGGGTGAGTATCGGCCACCGGGCCGTTGTCCACGGCTGCACCATCGAAGACGAAGTTTTGATAGGGATGGGCGCGGTGGTCATGGACCATGCCGTGGTTGAAAGCGGCTGCATTGTGGCCGCAGGTGCGGTAATCCTCGAAAAGACCCGCTGCAAAGCAGGGACCCTCTACGCCGGTGTGCCTGCCAGGCCCATCAAGGAGGTCAGTCCCGAACAACGCGTGGCCATGCGTGAAACCGCCCTTCGTTACCTGGAATACGCAGAATGGGCCGGGTTGGAGCCGCTCAAGGTGATTCAAGAGCCACGCTAGGGTTAGCGATTCGTTATCGTTGTACCTCCGGGGATGTTTTATCCTTGGGCAGAGGTTTGGGCTAGCCTAAAAACCACATTAAATCAAGCCAAGGGCCCCAAAAAACCGCTTTTAGCCGTAATTTAACCCGTTGAACTTGTTTTGTATTCTTTGAAATAACATCCCATTCCGTTCATTCTACCGCGATGTCCAAAATGATACCTATGATAGCGATTCGGCGTTTAGTCCTTGGTTTGGCTTTCTGGGCCATTGCCAGCGTTTGGCCTATGGGCTCGGTTAAGGCTTCCCATATTTTGGGTGGTGAAATCACGTACCGTTGTTTGGGGAACGGCCTTTTTGAATTTACTATCAAGGTTTACCGGGATTGCAACGGAATACCTTGGACCCAAACGGCCCTTGCCCTTCAAGGACCTCACGGTACCACCAACCTGCCCATCATTCCGGGTTCACCCGATGACATTTCTCCCCGTTGCCCCGGTAGCACCTACCTATCCTGCAATCCACCCACCTCGGCAACTGGCCAAAACCAAGGCTCGGTAGCCCGCTATGTTTTTCGGGGCATTGTGGATCTGAGCGCGCTGGGTCCTGCACCACCGGCAGGCTATACCTTTAACACAACCCAGGCAGGCAACGGTATTCCCTGTTGCCGTCCGTCAATTGATAACAGCACAGCGGATAATGGATCACAGACCCTCATGGTCAAAATGTTTCCCTACCGCGATCCGAATACCAATTTGTTGTTATCACCCGCTCAGCTTTGCGATAATTCGCCGGAATTTGCGACAGATCCTACATCCTTTGCCGTGCTTAACCCGGTCGATACCATTTTCATGCAGTCACTGGCTTTTGACCCGGACTTGGACAGCACGCGTTTTGCCATCGATTTTCCCTTGGGTACCTCGGTAACATCGCCCTATGCCTACACCGCCCCCTACACCCTGAACAATCCTATTCCTGGTTTAATGCAACCGCCTTTTGTAAGCCCAAGCAACAGTCCAATAAACCAAACGACCGGTGAGATCGTCTACCAGCCCACCACCCAAGGGACCTTTGTTATGGTAATCAAAGTGGTCTCAATCCGATGCAATCAAGTGATATCCGAGGTTTACCGGGATTTCAACCTCAAGATTATTCCGAATGCGCCCACATCGCCCCCGGTTTTCAACCCCAACGGACCGTTGAACGGGATTTTTACCCAGCGCCCTCCGTTTATTCGTGCGCCTTTTACCTTGCCGAACGGGGCTCCTAGTTTTGAGGGGACCTATTATGCCGGGGATACCATCGAGAGTTTTGTGAATGCAGAAGATGCCTTTCCTTCGTTGTTGGGGAATCCCAACGATCCCAGCACATGGGTTCCTGTTCAACAGTCGGTGAGCGTGTTTGTTCGGGGCAGTCAATTGGCCACGAATTTCCCTGGCTATAACAACTGCGTTCAACCCCCCTGTGCCCGTTTGCAGCGGATCAACGATACCACCCTGCCGCCCAACCCACCCCAATGGCAGGCCACTGTTTTACCTTACGGAAACGGAACGCCGGCCGGTTTTGGCTTCACCGGTACAGTTCAAAGCGGTGTCAAAATTGTATGGCCCACCGCATGTTCCAACCTGCCCCGAGGGGTGGCCAACTGCGGAGTCCTGCTCTCCAGTAACAAATTCCAGATAAATGCCTTTGATAACAATTGCCCGGTCGAAGGCCGCGATGCCCGCGTTTACACCTTCAAACTTATCAACGTTCCTCCGCTTCCGCCGGCCCGTATTCGCGGTGTCTCGGTATCTCCGACCAACGATTCGGTCACGGTCTATTGGCAAAACCCCTACGGACGACCAGGGGCTATTATCGATACGGTCACCATTGATTCCTTGGACATTCGCAATTACAGCGATCAGAACAGCACCTTTCAGCGAAAAAAATCGGTGTCTCGCCGAATTTATTCGTTCAAACAATACCGATTGTATCGCAAGGCCTTGGATCGTGTGACCGGGCTTGCAGCCAGCCCCTGGATTCGCGTGGATTCCTTGGCTACATTGGATTCCAGCAAAATGGTGGACGCATCACCTTCGTTGGATCTGGCAGCCTTTGATTACCTGTACAGGGTGGGGGTTGTATCGCGTTGCGATTCAGTGGAGTTCATTTCCGATAGCCTCAAAGTCATCCGCGGCGAATTGCTGTTTAATTCGGCCAGTGTTACGAGCACATTCACCTGGGATTCCATGAGTACCCGGAATCCTTACATTCCGCAACATTGTTATCCAAGGTATTATATCCAGAAGCAATCCGCTTTTGCGGGGGTCGGAAACTGGCAAAACGTCGATACTTTTTTTGCGGTGGGCAATGCCCGCTATGTCTATTCCGAAATCACGGGTATTCCCTGCCGGGATACTATTTCCTTCCGTGCCGGTTTACCGGATACCAACGGGACCGTTTATTGGAGCACAACCCCTAACATTGCCCTCAAGCAATCCAACCAAATAGCGCCTGTTGAGTTGCTAAGGGTATCCGTCGATACGCTTCCCAACGGAACGGGTCAGCTTGGTATTTCTATGGACTGGAAGCCGGGGCCTTCCGGAGCCTTGGGCGGCTACAATATCTACCATGTCTTGGATTCGTCCTCCCTCCTTGCGGATTCGGTGGCTCAATCTTGGGGCTATTTTGATACATCATACACGCTCTATTATTACCCGGATTGTGACCCCAACCTGGGCCCTGTCTGGCTCACCGTGGCCGGTGAAGATTCATGCCGATTGACGGTAGGGACTTTTGACACATCCAATTATCATAACACCATTTACAACCACGCCGAGTACATTTATTGCAGCCGAAATCGTGGGATGAGCCTGACTTGGAATAACTATTACAAGTGGCATCCCAACCTGCTCAAATACAGAATTTATCGAAGCGATGTTGCCAATCCCGGGTATGTGCTCATTGATTCGGTATCCCCGGCTCCCTACGATAGCCTCAATCGGTACTTAGACCAGACCAGCCTCCCTTCGGGTGATTTTTATTGTTACCTCGTAGAGGCTGTTCATCGGGATGGTATGACAGCCACCTCCAATCCTGGTTGCGATACGGTTTACAATCCTTTGGTCACTTACAACCATATTCGCAAGGTTTCGGTGGATACGACCACCGGATTGCTGAACCTCAAGTACATTTTTAATCCGGTGGATATCGTGGATTATTTTTTGCTTCAGCGCCAGATACCGGGCCGTGAATTTGTAACCCTGGATACCTTCCGGGTGGCCGACATGGATTTTGCCACTGGAATTCCGACCATCAATTATGTGGACTCTACAGCCAAACCGGATCGGGAAACCTATGCCTATCGAATGGTGGTGGTCGATCTTTGCGATGTATCCATCGATACGTCGGATATTTTTACCAATCTTTTGCTGACCGGTGAGGTCGACAAGTTTACCTATCCCAAGTCGGCGACGGCGCTTCAGTGGTCTTTGGTGAATTCATGGCCTCAGAATTTGGAATATTATTTGGTAAACCGGGACGATGTAGCCACAGGCCGAACCCGAGCGTTTGTTCCTGTTTGGCAGCTGCCCAGCCCGGTCGTCCGTAATTACGTTGACACGGTGCCTCAGGATCCATCGCCCAATGCCTTGGCTCGCTTTCAGTATTACTTAACAGCGCGCGAGCGCAATCCGAACCGCGATGACTTTTTCCAGGAGGAATTGTATTCCAATATTATTTCTGTAACACATCCCCCTCGCCTTTTTATGCCAACGGCTTTTGTGCCCGGAGCAGCAGGTGGTAATGGTTCTTTCTTGCCAGCGGGGATTTTCATCGATACGCGCAAGGAATTCAAATTGGAGGTGTTTAACCGTTGGGGACAATTGCAGTTTGAAACCAATGATTACTTCAAAGCATGGGATGGAACCAATTTGAACGGGGATCCCGTTGAACAGGGTACCTATGTCTACCGGGTGCTTTACACGGGTCGTGACGAAAAAACCTACGCTTTCAATTCTACGATTCTGGTTTTGCGCCAAAAAGACTAATTCGAACCATCTACCGCTTATGAAAATGCGTGCTCGTTCCTTTCTTTTCTTCGGTTTCCTTTTAGGGATTCTGCTGTGGGATCGTCCTTCTCAACATTTGTCGGCTCAACCAACTTTTCGTGGGGGAGATTTGACCTACGAATGTTTGGGTTCATCGGGAATATTCCGATTTAAGGCAGGGGTCTACGTAACATGTCCCGGCGTTAATCCGTTCAAGGACTCGTTGGCTTTGTTTGTTCGATCGATGGTACCCGGTGCGTTACCTGTTTTTCAAGGCTGGTTACGTTACGATGCGGGTCAGAGTTACAGCATTGCGGATTCATCAGCGCCTCGTTTGACACCTTTGCCCCTCGCAGCTTGTCAGAGCAGTAATTCGATCATTAAGGATGTGCGACGTCTGGTGTTTGTGGGGGATCTGTTGCTGGATACCGTTCCGGTTCCTGCCACAGGGTATGTCTTTTTTGTTCCCCACGTATCCGAAGGCTTGGCCGTGGTGGGTGGGGTAAACGGAGGCTTGCCATCGCGAGCTCTTTTTCCAACCGAACCGGCTGACAACATGGTGGTGGGTGCGGTGGGTCCAACCGCTCGCTTGGCTGTCAAGATGCTCGGTTACGGTGGACTAAGACCCCAATACATCTGCGATGCGAGTCCTTCCTTTTTCAACGATCCCAATCCATTGTTTATAGCCAATCCCAATAATTTTGTGGCCGATAGCGTAACGGTTACCAACATGGCAGTGGAATCTAATTTTTACGATTCCATTTCTTATCATTTGGGGGGGCCTATTTATGATACCAACTTGGTTTCATTCCCTGTTTACAATACCGGGATTGCTTTTAATACCGCAAACTCACCTGCTGGTTTGTTTAATTTGAATCCTCTCAACGGAGAATTTAGTTTCAAACCCCTGCGGCTGAACAACCTTTCGCCGACCCGTTACCATTGGGGGATCACGGTTCGGAGCTGGCGTTGCAATTCACTCCTCTCCGAGGTTTACAGGGAATTTGTGGCGGAGGTCATTACCCGCCCCAACAGTGGGCAGTTTCCGCCTTTTTTGGAGAACCAAAAACCCCCCTATTTTTCGTCGAATTCTCGATTCTTCCGAGAATTCTATGTGGAGGACACGTTGTCGCAGTCGTTTTTGGCGGGGGATGATGTTCCTTTCGGCTTACCACCGGGTACGGATAATTATTTGAGCATCGGGATTCATAGTCCTTACCTGAATGCGGCTGCTGCATCAGGTAGCGGAACACCTCGTCCAGGTGTTTGCTCCACGGCTTCAGCTCTGCCCTTTTTGGCAGGTCGGACCGATGTGCCAACACCTCAGATTTTGTCTAACAATTTGTTTACGGGGTACGGGTATGCCCAAATCAATTCAACCCTCCTTCGATTTGGATGGATTTCGCGATGCGATTCGGTTTTTGTCAACCAATGCTACAATCATTCGCGTATTTTTCCTTTCCTGGTAACGGCCGGGGACTTTACCCCTCCCTTGTTGGGCAAGCAGTCCAGAATTTTTAGCGTTCGATTGCGTAATCTTCCAGCCCTTCCGGCTCCCACTTTTTACGGAGTATCGGTCGGTGACCAAAACGACCGTGTTCGCTTGTATTTCCGTAATCGGATTGACACCAGCACCATTGATCCTTTGGACAGTCTTAACAACGCCTTGGATACCCGAGGTTTAACGCCCGCCCAACTCAAGGCAAAGTCTGTCAATCGTCGCCTGAGTTCTTTTAACAGTTATCAAATCTATCGAAGCATTTTGCCAACCGGCCCTTGGGTCATGGTGGGTAGTGTTACCGATCCCTTTGCTGATTATTTTGAAGACAACGACCCCAACTTGCGCTTGGATGCCCAGGATTACTACTATAAAATCTGGACCCTTAGCGGTTGCGATATCAACCTACGTTACGACGAAAGTGTTGTTATCAAAACCTTTGGGGGTAATCACACCAACGATAAGGCCAATCTGCGCGGTATCCTTGTTTGGGATACCATGGGGATAGCCAACACGCAGTTTCTCACCGATTCATCGTACATGCAACGGCGTTACCCGGCCTTGGCCACTTGGGATTCTCTCAAAATAGTCGAGGGCCCGCGCATCGATAGCACCTTGCCGTTTCTGTTTTGCAACGACAGCCTTCATTATCGTTTGGGGGTTTATGACAACGGAACAGGAATTCCTGGAATGATTTATTGGAGTCGTTGGATTCTGGCCAAATACATTCTACCGGACTCGATGCGTATAAAGTATGTTTCGGTTGATACCACAGGTATTGGTGATCAAGTTCAAATAGCATGGTATCCCGAGGTGGATACCTTAAGGGATTTTGTGGAGTTCCGCTTTTCGCCGATTGCGCCCGGTCAACCGCCTTTGTTAACGGTTCCCAACCGCGATCCTGTCACGCTGGAATTGGATTCTTTTTACCAAGGCAATGTGGGTCTTAGTGCTTCGGACCCTAATTTTCAAGCAATTCTTTTGAGCTCCGTGGATACCTGCCTTAATATAGGCGGTGGATCGTTGCCCCACCGGGTTGTGAATGTGGAGGCCGTTGCCGAGCCCTGCCTTAACCGCATCCTCTTGGGTTGGCGAGAGTACGAGGGTTGGGATGATCTGCTGTATTACTTGGTTTACCGACAGGATCCTGGTCAAGGTTATGTTTTGAGGGATACAGTTTTGGGATCATCGTATTCGGATATCGACCCAACTTTGTCTTTGGGCAACACGTATCGCTACTTGGTGGTGGCCTGCAATGCTCGAGGTTTCCGATCCCACTCCAACCTCGATACCGCCTTGTACGATATTCCTGAGCCCGTTTTCTCTTATATAGAATCGGCCTCGGTGGATTCCATCTCGTTTAATTCGGTGTGGGTTCGTTTTAATATTCCCGAGAATGCCTCTGTTGGTAAATTGGAACTTCTGCGCAGGGATGGCCCGAACGCTTCCTTCCGTTTAATTGATACCTTGGGTAATCCTAGCTTTTTGACTGGATCTGTGGGTACTTACCGCTCCTATTACTACAACGATACATCCGCTCGAAACCCTGATAAGGTCCAATACACCTACCGTGTGATTGTTTACGATGCTTGTTATTTGTTATCGGATACATCCCAAGACTTCACCTGTCTGTTTTTGGTTCCCGGAGACCGAGCCAACTACCTAAATCTATTGAAATGGAATTCCTTTGATTCGTTGTTATCGTTCAACGGCAAAGTCGACAGTTTTATCGTGTACCGCAATGCCAGCGGCAGTACAACACCATTTTTTGGCTTACCCCGTAAGGAGCCTGGGGCTCTCCCTCCTTGGAAGCCGTTCCATGAATATGGAGATGCAGTCGATAATATTCCTAGCTCGGATGGTTTGTTTGACTATTTCATTGTGGCGGTCGAAAAAGACAACCAGTGGGAGTTCAAAGGACGTGCGATCTCGAATAAAATCACCATCCGTCAAGAACCCCGCGCTTTTTTCCCAACGGCCGTTTTGGGTGGTTCAACCGGTGGCAACGGTGAATTCAAGCCGTCCTTCAATTACCGGATTGCCGGCGATAGTTTGTACTATTTCAAAATCATGAGCCGCTGGGGCAAAGTGATTTTGGAAACCCGAAATGTGGATTTGGGCTGGAAGGGCTATGTTGGTGAAATTCAGGACGAATCGGCCGAAAAGGCCATGCAGGACACCTACATCTATGAACTGCGATTCACCGGTGCCGATGGAAAAACCTACAATTTCAAGGGTAATTTAACTTTGCTCTGGAAGGATTGAGGCAACCTCTTTTAATTGGTTGAACCAGGCGCTCCCGTATTTTCGCTCTAGAGCCACTTGAAGGAATTCATACATCCGGATACCCCCGTTGTTACGGGTATTGCAGGCAGGTTGGCATATATCCCAGCGATCGTAGTTGAGGGCTTCGCCCCCGCCTCGAAGGGAACTGACTCGAATAGGGTAGAGGTGGCAGGACAGGGGTTTGCGAAAGTTTGTTTTTCCGGCCTTCCAGGCTTGCTCAATGCCGCATTGCCAATGACCGTTCGGGTCGCGTTTTGCAAAGACACAAGCTCGGCCGTTCAGGGTTTGGGTAACCGCTTCTCCGTCCGGAGCCCTTTCGTAGAATCCAAGGCGATCAATGGTCTCCACCGATTCGGTGGGTAGGTAGGTCTTAATCCGGTCCAAGTCTTGTTGAATCAGGGGGAGTTCGGACTCGTCCAGGGGGGCACCTAGATCTCCTTCTTCGCAACAGGCACCCTTGCAATGCAAAATGGAGCAAGCAAAAGGTTCTCGGAGGATTTCTTCGGAAACCAGGACACCGTCAATTTCGTAAATCATGGGAAGGGGGGCTAAATTCAAAAGGCCTCGTTGACCTCAAAGTAAATGCCGCTGTGGCCATCGATGGTACGGGCCCAATCGATACGCAACAGGGTTCTGGCGGATGGGTTAGGGGTCCAGCGTAGTCCTGCGCCGTAGGATAACCTGGGTTGGTAACGGCTCATCGCTGACCAAGAGGGCCCAACCATTCCCCAGCCGTTGTACAGGTTCCAACCAACATGGGATCCCCATTGCCCGCGCCATTCGTTTTCTACGCCCCACAAACAGCGGTCTCGATAAGAGCCCCGGAAATGACCTCGCAACAAATTATCACCACCCAGTCCTGGCATCTCCCGAAAGGCTACACCGTTGCCAGCCGATTGCATGACAAGGCGCCAGGCCCACACGGCATCAAAATGTTTGATGTTATGAAGGGGTTGGTAACCCCGCAGGTCTAGATTCCAGAACCAATAGGATGGATTAAAAACGGAATCATCCGGAACAAACTGCCGTTGTCTCCAAGCCTCCGCTTCCGGGGAAAGGGCTTTTGGCATGGCTGGATGCCATCGGATGGAACCTTCAAAGAACAGGCCATTTCGGGGGTTGATGACATGGCGTCGGGTATCGTAAACCCAGCGTCCGCCCAGTCCCAGGGTTCGGTGTCCCCAATAGCCCGGAACCTTGGAGACCAGGCTATCGGGCAGGGGACCATCCCAGCGTACCTGATTCATGGTATTGAATCGCAAAACAGGACCCACAAAATGCCGCCCCAATCCCAGCCGACGGTTGTAGGTGATCTGAAAATTGGCGGTATGAAAGCGATAAGGTGTCCATACATCGGCGTTTATTCCGGGTCCTATCCCATAAAAGCGATCCCAAAAACGTCGCCAGCCCAGGTTCCATTGCCAAAGGGAACGATCCTCGGGGGTGGAGTAGGTACCCGAATGGCTAAAAATCCATTGCTTTTTGGTCGTGTATGCTCCCGCAATGTTCCATTGGGACCCGCGGCCCCCATCGGTTCCTTGGTTTTTACCTGGTCCAAAGAACAACCCCATGCCTACAAGAAAACCGGTTTCAGGCGAGCGTCCCATAACAGGGGAGGGTAAAACCGGCGAATTCTTTAATGAATTCATCCAAAAGTTCAGACGATTTTGCCCTGTGTTTTGGTTATTAGGATCGAAGGCCGCAATCGTATCGCCTGTGAAGGAGGAGGATTTTTGGAAGTTTCCCAACGCAGTGGTCGGAAGGTGTGGCCCTGCAACCAAGGCCAATCCAAGGGCTAAAGGGTTGTTTTGGAGAACAAACCGTAACAGCCAACTCATTGGAGTTGCAATACGCACCCTGCTTATACGTAAGATCATTCTTGGTCCGCAACCCACGATTGTTCCTCTTGCCAAATGGCGGTCGAATCTTCTTGGGTATTTTCTTGGAGCACCAGGATTTGGCCGGTGCGAAGGGGAGAACGAACTTTTCCAAGAAGTGTTTCGGCCCAATCGCTTAGTCCGTTGTTATGACCGATGACCAGCAGGTTCGAAGCGGGGTCCAGCAAAAGGCGTTCAGACTCCAATCGCTCCGCGTCCGCTAGGTACAGCCAGGGATGCATCTGTGGATTTGGAAGCCCATCCCAAGCGCTGGATTTTTGGCTATGTTTCTGCCAGCCTTGAAGGGTTTGAAGGGTTCGAAGGGCCGGACTGCACCAAATGGTCCACTTCAGGGATCCATCCACGGCCAAAGGTCCGGGGAGGTGTTGTGCCAGTAGGAATGTCTGCCATTGACCCCGCTCCTGAAGAGGTCTGTCACGATCCGGGACATCCCCGGTAGCTTTTTGGGCTTTGGCATGGCGGAGCAGAATCAGCTTCATGGGCTATGTTGAAAGGTAGCACCAAAATCTTAACTTTGGGTATGAAATTGGCCGATATACCCGGGCAGGAGGGGGTCAAAGCTCTTTTGAGGCAGGGTTTGGAAAGCGGCCAAATTCCCCATGCCCAACTTTTTGCGGGCCCGCCTGGATCCGGAAAACTACCATTGGCTTTGGCCTATGCCCAGTGGCTCATGTGCCACCAGCCAGGCGAGCTTGATTCCTGCGGCGAATGCGCTTCCTGTCGCAAGGTTGATAAACTGATTCATCCCGACTTGCATTGGGTTTTTCCGGTTGTTACCAGGCCCGGTGAGAGCGAAAAGCCCGGATCCGAACAATGGATGCGTGAATTCCGCCAAGCCTTTACCCAAAACCCTCACTTGGAGTACAACGATTGGCGGGAGGCGATGCAGGCTGACCAAAAACAATTGAATATATCCCGCCACGAATGCTATGCTATTCTCTCCAAACTGGGTTTATCCGCTTTTGAGGGACGCTACAAGGTGGTTCTCTTGTGGTTAGCCGAATACCTTGGGGAGGCTGGAAACCTATTGCTCAAGATGCTGGAGGAGCCCCCTGAGCGAACGATTTTTTTGCTGGTGAGTTCCCAGCCTGAACAAATATTACCCACGATTTTGTCCAGGACTCGAACCCTGCGGGTTCCTCCTTTGGATACCGAATCCATTAGAACCTACTTGTTGGATGCGGGCTACCCGGCCGATAGAGCAGCCGATGGCGCGGTTCAAGCCAATGGTGATTTGCATAAGGCTTTACAGAGCATGAACGAAGAACCATACGAACACGGTCGCCGGTTCATGAACCTTTTGAGGCTGGCCTATGGTTCCAAAGTCACGGAGGTGCAGCGTTGGGTGAATGAAGCCGGCGATGCAGGAAGGGAAGCCCTCAAAGGTTTTATGGATTACGGCCTTTTGTTGTTGCGGCAATGCTATCTCTACCGGCACCTCCAAATCCAAGGCAGTGGTTGGTCGGCCGAAGAAAACGATTTTGTGGTCAAGTTCTCGCCGTTTATTTCTGCGCCCAGTTTGGCCGCGATGCAGGAGGCTTTGGAAACGGCTTCCTACCGGCTGGAGCGCAACGGGCATCAGCGATTGGTCATGCACAATTTATTTTTTGATTTGCAGGAAGCCTTGGCCGCCGAAAAAAAGCGACAAATCAAAGCGAGCAACCATCGTCCCCTTGCGGTGGGTTCTGCTCCTTTGTTCGGAGCCTGAGTTCCTTCTTTGAAGGTTGGTTTTGGCCGTATCTTCGCCCATACAGGAAAATATGGGATGCGGTAATTGCAGTGGAGGATCTTGTTCGCCCGCCGGATGCGGGAGCAAGGGGCATTGTGCCAGCGGTGGCTGCAATCGTTTTAATGCCTTTGACTGGCTAGCGGACCTACCCGCCGAACCCCAGGGTTCAAGCGAGCCTGAATGGGTGGAGGTGCGGTTCAAGGCTAACCGCAAAGAGTATTTTGTGAACGCTTCCAAAGCGGCCCTGTACCCCAACGAATGGGTGGTGGTCGAAGCCAAAAACGGTTACGATATGGGTCAGGTTACCCTCAAGGGTGAGTTGGTCCGATTGCAAATGCGTAAACGGAAGCAGAGCACGAGCGATAGCGAGGTTCGCAAGATTTTTCGCAAAGCAAATGAAACAGAGCGCGAGCGATTGCAGGGGCTGAGATCCAAAGAGATGGATGTCTTGGGCCGGGCCCGCGGTGTGGTGGACATGATGCGCCTCAACATGAAGTTGACCGACGTGGAATACCAGGCCGATGCCTCCAAAATTTTCCTTTATTACACGGCCGAGCAGCGGGTGGATTTCCGGGAATTGGTTCGCAAACTAGCCGAAAACCTCAGCGCCCGTGTTGAAATGCGTCAAATCAATTCCCGTCAAGAAGCGGCACGGCTCGGGGGCTTGGGTGTTTGTGGTCGTGAATTGTGTTGCAGTACCTGGTTAACCGATTTCAAGCCGGTAACTTCAACAGCGGCTCGATACCAGCAATTGTCCATTAACCAAGTGAAATTATCCGGACAATGCGGTCGCCTCAAGTGTTGCCTGAATTATGAATTGGACACCTATTTGGATGCCATCAAGGATATTCCCAAAGGCGTTCGCTTTTTGCAGACCAAGACCGGGGTTTTTGATTGCATCAAAACCGATATTTTCAAGAAGACCATGTGGTTTCAACTCCGTCGCCGAGAAGCCGGTGGATCCGAGAACCCTACGGTGGGACTGCATGTTGATCAGGTTCGGGAATTGTTGGATCAAATTCAGAAAGGCGTTATTCCCGAAAGCCTGAGCGGATACGCCCCGGTTGAGGAAAAAACAGTCGAAACCGAGCCCGATTACGAGGTGAATGTTGGCGGGGGGTTGAACCGCTTTGACCGTCCCAAGAACAAGAGTCGCAAGAAAAAGCGAACCAAGCCCAAGGCTCCTGCGCCAGCGGTCAAGCCCAGCACCCCCTAATGAAATTTTCCGGTTGCTTATACAGCAGGTTGAATGCCATCGGCGTTGGGCTAGCATTCATGTTCATTACAGGATGTTCTGCGACGGCGGAATACGATGCTCAGGTCCTGTTGCCCCAGGGAGGCTGGAGGGATCGAAGCGCCGTCGTCTTTCGTTTTGATAACCAAGACAGCGTCAACGCCTGTCGCTTATGGCTTCAATTGCGTCACGAAGGGGATTACCCCTACCGCAACGTGCATGTGGTTTGTTTGGTAACAGGGCCGGCGGGCGATTCTTCGGTTTGGAACAGCGACATCCCTTTGACTGATTCCGAAGGTCGCTGGCTGGGGCAGAGTTCGTTGGGGGACTTGTATTCAGTCGAGGTTCCCGTTCAAGATCGTTTGATCTTGCGTCGAAAGGGAGTTTATACCTTTCGGGTTCTGCAAAACATGCGGGTGAGTCCCCTGCCTTCGGTTGTAGAGGTGGGTTGGAAAATTGCCCGTGTGGAACCTACCGATTGAGAACGAATCGGTAATGTTCGGTTCCTGATCCGCTCCCCAGGACCGCTTGATAAACCCCGTTGGGCCAGTGGTCCATGGCCACCCTTTCGATAGGTGCAGAAATTTGGATCCGATGAATTTCACGTCCTCCGATGTCAACAATGCGCATAGTGGCTTTGCCTTCCAAACCATCGGTCGCTAGAATTAATTCAGGACCAACAAGCTTCCAGGCGGCTTTGTTAGGAGCAGAGGCCAGGGTCTGTATCGTAGAACTTGCAGTGCTAGCCACAAATGTTACGACCATGAGCGGTGCATTGGCGGGCAAGGTGCTGATCCGTATGCGTTGGTATCCGGCTCCGGCTTGACCGTTGGGATAAAAATGCCCATCCAAATTGGAGGTATCCCGAGCCGTTAAGGTAAAATCGGCGCTGTCCACAAAGGGCGGATAGCAAGAATTGAGATCACAGATCGTATGGGTCCAACCGGAGGGTAATTGACTGCCCACCCGAAGCCATCGAAGTTGAACCGAGTTGGAGCCTTGGTTGACAAGGCCACCGTATCCCACAATTTCAAATTGCGAGGCATTACCCGATGCTCGTATGGTATCGCCGGTTGTTAAGACGATCTGGGCTTTTGCTGAAGATGCCAGACCCGCTGCTAAAAGCAAAAACAAAAACCAAAAAGAAGAACCAAAGGATGATCCACGATATGAGCGATGAGGGAGATTGGGTTGCATGGTCGTATAGATTGATTCAAAATTAAGGGTTCTATCAAGGGGATGCGCCCATCAAAAGACCAGCATCAGCAAAACTGAAATAGCGATGCTGTGCAAAAATTAAATGGTCCAAAACCCGCACATCCAAGAAACGCGCCGCCGATTCTATTTTTTGGGTCAGGGAACGGTCTGCATCGCTGGGTTGTAATTGACCGGATGGATGATTGTGCATCAGGATCAAACCACAGGCTCGGTAATCCAAAACTAGCCGAAGGATAATCCGGGGGTCTGCAGCCGTAAAGTTGATGCCCCCTTCGCTGATTTGTTCGATGCCCAGCATTCGATTGGCTTGGTTAAGAAGGGCGATGGCAAAAATTTCATGATCCTTGTGCAGAAATAGATTTTTGCAATGGGTAAAGACATCCGCAGAGCCTCGTATTTGGGGCTGCTCCAGGGTTTTGCACTCCAGGCTACGCTTGCCAAGTTCAAGGGCCGCTAATATTTTGACAGCTTTGGCAGGACCAATGCCGGGTATCTGGGCAAGTTGCCGAACATGGATTTGGCCCAAATGCCCCAAATGGTACCGACAAAGTTCTAAAATTCTGTTGGCGAGGCCCAGGGCTGATTCTTTGCCGGTTCCACTACCAAGCAAAATAGCCAGCAGCTCTCGGTCTTCTAAGCTGGATCGGCCTTGGTTGATGAGTCGCTCTCGCGGTCTGGAATGTTCAGGGAGGTCCCGAATGGCAGGTTGAGACCGGGTTTTAGGGCAGGGTTCCATAGCCTGCAAAAAAAAGACCCGACTCCTGGAGGAGTCGGGTCGAAACGTTTAATCAACGGTTTTGGCTCAAAGGAGCCTTAGGCGGCAAGGCCGGCAACTTGACGCGCCAGCTGTGATTTTTGGCGGGCGGCCTTGTTGACATGAATAATATGCTTTTTGGCCAATTTATCAATACGGGAAATCACCGATGGAAGCATTTGACGGGCTTCATCGGCCACAGAAAGGCTCTTGAGCCTTTTAATCATGGTTTTGGTCGTCTTGAGCTGATAACGATTGCGGAGACGACGGACGGCGGTTTGACGTATTCTTTTGATCGCGGAGGCGTGATTGGCCATGTTTTTTGATTTTGAGAACCGCAAATTTACGAAAAAACCTTGACAATCCCTAATTTTACGCCCACAAACTCCTTAAAATGAACAAAACCCACATCCCACCGGTCCTAGTCTTCTTGTTTATCCTGTTTGTAGGCTTATGGGGGATGGTTTCCTGTAAGAATCCTGCAGCCAACCAAGACAAGGATTGGGCCTATTTCGGGGATTCCATTTCCGTGGATGGTGCTATCGATGTTACCGAACTTCCTGAGCAAATGAAAGGCAAAACCATGGCCGAGCTCAAGTTGTCCGGGACTATTCAGGAATGCTGCCAAAAAAAGGGTTGCTGGATGAAGTTGGATATGGGGAACGGCAAAACCCTGCGGGTTGGCTTCAAGGATTATGCGTTTTTTGTGCCTCTTGAATCGGCTGGATCGCGCGTTGTGATGCAAGGCGTTGCAACCTATGATACCACCAGCGTCGAGGCCCTACGGCATTACGCCGAAGACGGTGGCAAAACAGCGGACGAAATCGCCGCCATCACCGAACCAGAAATTGAATTGGTTTTTGAAGCCAGCGGCGTAAGGCTCAAAAAATAACGATGAGCCTTCGCGCTTTTTTCTGCCTCTTGATAGGTGGATTGGTCTTGGCTTGTCAAAGCGGTCCGCAGGATGAATTGACCCAAAACGGTTCCGGCCTTGAGGATACTACCTGCAGTCAGGGAATGGAGTTGCCCAAGGCTTCGCCCATGGCAGCCGCCATGCGGGCTATGGCCGAACAAGCCGAATCCATGCGGGCATGGATTATCAGCGATTCATCCAACCGCCCTGCCCAACCTGCCTGGGCTCCCATGCCTTTTGAAACCCAGCGTCCAACCGATACCACCGTACTCGTTGATGCGTTCTTTGAAAAAGCCAAGGCTTATCACGAGTCGCATCGCCTGGTTGGTGAACAACCCACGGCCAAAAATTTTGACGCCTTGGTTAGTCGCTGCATAGCTTGCCATCAATCGCATTGCCCAGGCCCCCTCAAGCGAATCAATCGCCTGATGATAGGTTCCTAGGGGGCGTTTTTTTGCTGGGTGAAGCGTTGAAAAACGCTTAAGACCGGTTCCTTTGGGGGGGATGGTTGATTTTTGCCGGCAATGTTCCTTTTGAGTCTAACAAAACGATGGTGGGCCTCCATCACGATCCTTTTATTTTTCTGTACGCTCGATGCCCATTCTTGGGGTTTTGCAGCGCATCGTTATATCAATGAATCAGCAGTCTACGCGTTACCTTCCCCTCTAAGAGAGTTTTTTGAATACCATCGTTCGACCCTCAAGGAGAGGGCGGTTGCGGCCGATCAGCGCAGATCCTGGGATCCGTTGGAGGCCTCCTGTCATTTTATGGATATGGATCGATGGAACGATAGCGAGCGTTGGACTTTGCCCCTTCACTGGGACAGTGCTGTTCAATGTTATACTGAGAAGCATCTACGAAGCCGAGGGATTTTGCCTTGGCATGCGCCCCAAGTTTACCGACGCTTGGTGTGGGCTTTTGAACAGGGAAACCACGGATTAATTCTACGAACGGCGGCAGATTTAGGTCATTACTTGGCCGATGCCCATGTTCCGCTTCATTTGTGTTCCAATTACAACGGACAGAACAGCGGTCAGCACGGGCTTCATGCTTTGCTCGAAAGTAGGATACCGGAATATTTGGGTGATACCATGGTCCAAACATTACGCAGGGCCGAAATCGTGAAGCACCCTGCACGCCAGATATGGCAAATTATGAACGATGCTTATTTGCACTTGGAAAGTGTTTTTGATTGCGAATGTTTGTGCCGTTCGGAGGTTCCTTTGGATCTTCATTACGCGCCTTTTCGCCGTGGCAATCGCCTGCTTCGCCAGGAATCAATTCCGTTTGTTCAGTGTTATCATCGCTGCCTTGGGGGGTTGATGGGCCGTCAATTGGCTGCATCGGTGGCCCATGTTGCGGATTGGTGGCTGAGCGCTTGGGTAGAGGCAGGGCAGCCCCTCTTGAGGTCCCCATGGGGTCCCGATGCAAGGGTATTGGAGGACAACAATCAGGAGGACAACAATCAGGAGGATACCGACGTTGGTTGGAAGGGCGCTGGAGATGACGATCACAGCCCCTAGGGAGCCCAAGAATGGGTCCGGATCAAGGTCGAATTTCCTCCACCCGTACACGGCCTATGCCTTTGGTTGGTATTTCGATTTGAGCCGCTGCCTTGGGGGACAAGTCGATAATATGCGGGGATTGCCTGGGAAGCCGATCGTTCACAACGATTTCGACGGAACAACCATTGCGCAAGTGGGTTACTTTGACACGGGTACCCGGTGGAAGGGATTTGTGGGCGGCACTTAGGGCGTTGCTTCGATGGATTTGGCCCGAACTGGTTCGCCTTCCGTCAAAACGCTTGGCATAAACCGAGGCCGTTCCCACTTGAACCAGGGCTGTATCGTTGCGTTGTTCGGGGTATCCTAGCAGGAGTCCGAATACAAGAACAAGGGACATCATACCGTAAGTTAAGTTGAATCGTAGGCTAGTTGACAATTTTATCGGATTTTTACCCAATGAAATGGCCTGAATTATTGCTGGGTGGGTATTGCCTCTATGCCCTCTGGAAGGGTTATCAAAAGGGGCTGGTCGGTGTTTTGCTTGATTGGGTAGGTCTATTCCTTGCTTTGGGGTTGGTTTATGCTTTGTTTACCGGAGGTACCGCGTTTTTGGAGAAGTTCTTGCCACCGGCCATCATTCGGGACGGCGGTAAGGCTTTGGCCATCCTCTTGGTGGTGGTGGTGGTAAGGGTAGGGCTTTGGGCTTTGAGCAAGGCATCGGGCTGGATGGCCCGCAAAATTGGCTTGGAAACGCCCTATCGGTTGCTGGGTGCCTTTCTTCAAGTCGGGCAGGGTTTGGTGCTTTGGTCGGTTTTGGCGACGTGGATGGTCGGTTTTGAAGGAGGAGAGGCTTGGTTTCGGAAACTGTGGCCTTGGACGGGGTGGCTTTGGTTGGAATGCGGTCGTGGAATCATAGCCCTTTTACCTTAATTGAACCATGGTTCGATTCTTGCTTTTGGACAACCACGATAGCTTTACGTACAACCTGAAGGCTTGGGTCATGAAGGCCGGTTACCAATGCCGCGTGGTGGATCATCATCAAGGCCCTGAAGCATGGGAGTCCACATCGTGGGATGCAGCCATTTTGGGTCCGGGTCCGGGTACGCCCCCCCATGCAGGTGGTTTAATGTCCTTTGTGGATCGTTATGCGGACCACCTTCCGTTGTTGGGCATCTGTCTGGGTCATCAAGCCCTGGGATTGAAGGCGGGCTCACAATTGGTTCATGCCGCATCGCCTGTTCATGGCAAGCGAAGCACATTGCGGCTTGAGCCAACTATGCGTGATATGTTACAACATCAATACAATTCAATAGCCATCGATACCGAAGCCTGTCACGTGATGCGTTATCATTCCTTGGTCTTGGATAAGGTCCCCGAATCTTACCTACTTCTGGCCAGTGCTTCCGATGATGGCACCGTTCAGGCGATGCGCCACAAAAGCCGTCCGTTATGGGGTTATCAATTTCATCCTGAGTCGATTACGACTGATTTATCCCAGGCATGGCTGCAATTGTTCGTAACGCATGCCCTACGTCCTTCACTTCATTCTCCGCTGTCGATTGCGTAGAATCTTTCCGGTTTAGCCTTTAATTTTAGCATCCTACGCACCATGTCCATCACCCAACTTCTGGTTTACGCCAGGCCTTCGATCAAGCATCAACTTGCAGGCCTTCGGGCATTGCGCGATGCAGCTGAACGCCAAGGCTTGTCCTTGCGCTGGCATCGATCGCTGGAACCGCTTGTGCGGGATGCATTGAACGTTCCCAATCCCGCTTTTTTTGGGCAAAGTGGTAACGGTACGGATGTTTGGGGCTTGGAGGAGCCCTCAACTCTGGGAGGGGCGGCCATGGTCTTGGTGCTGGGAGGTGACGGAACCATGCTGGACACCGTTCCCTTAGCGGTGGGGGCTCGTTTGCCGGTTTTTGGTTTTCATTTCGGTCGCTTGGGTTTTTTGAGCTCGGCCGGTGGTACCGAAGATATTCCCAGAGCTTTGGATGCTATTCGAAACGGAGAGGTCATGTTGGAAGAGCGCAGCCTTTTGGAATGCCAATACCCAACCGCCCAAGGTCAAACGGGATTGGTGCATGCCTTGAATGAAGTTGCCTTGCATCGGTTGGGGGCCGGACTTATGAGAATAAATTGTACACTCGACGGTGAATTACTGAATCGCTACCAAGCGGATGGCCTTTTGGTAGCTACCCCGACGGGTTCCACGGCCTATTCAATGAGTTGCGGTGGACCGATCGTTCTACCAACGAGCAAGGTGTGGACGATTACCCCGGTCGCCGGGCATCAATTGGGAATTCGCCCGGTGGTTGTCGACCAAAATGTTCGGATTTCCCTCCAAACCGAGGGGGAATCCAACGGCGGGCCTGCCCGTTTGATGGTGGATGGGAAGGTCTTGGATTGGGCGGAACAGGGTCAAATTGACCTTGGAATTTCATCGCGACCCCTCTGTTTGGCCAGGTTCAAGGGCTTTTCGCATCTTGATAATCTCAAAACCAAACTCTTGTGGGGCTTGGACCCGCGGGGATAATTTCTCCTTTTTTTGCGGTATTTTCGCCTTTTGGCTAATCTGTTTGGTATGAACGACTGGTATTGCATTTCCCGAAGAGCCCTGGTATGGACGCTTTTGTTTTTAGGTCTGGTTCCCGCCAGGGGGCTCGCACAGCTTCGGGAATTTGGGGTCAATATGTATTCGACGACCTATGTCGGTGACTTGGCCCACTTAAATAACTTCATCTACAGCACCCGCGGTGGGATTGGGGCACACTTTCGTCGTCATTTAACCAAGAGCCTCAGCCTACGGGCCGATGTCAATTTTGCAATGCTGGCCGGATCCGATAACAGCCCCGCCCTCAAAGACCTCGCCAACGAGGCCTACAGGGACCCCACCGGTGCCAAGTACAATAACCTTGTTGGAGAGTATTTCAGGGTGGATTCTTTCAGCCAGACCGTTACCTCGGTGCGGGATGATGTGAACCTTCGCAATCTTTCTTTCCGAACCCGCCTGACGGAGTTCAGTGTGGTCATGGAATACAAGTTTGGTGAATTCATGATCAACAGCAGTGTTCGACGCGCCAATTTTTATGTTTTTGGCGGTTTTAATGTTTATCACTACGAACCCGAAGGCCGTTCGGCTATTGATTCAATCGGTTGGGTCAAGCTAAAAGACCTTACCACCGAAGGCCAGGGGCTTTCTAATTTTTACAAAACACCGGAGTATCGGTCCACCCAATTGGGCATTCCATTGGGTTTTGGTATTCGATGGACCTTGGACAAATACACCCGCATGTCAGCCGAAGCCGGCTACCGAATTCTATTCACCGATTACCTGGATGATGTGTCGGGTCAATACGCTAACCCGGCGGTTATCGGTTCCGTCCACGGCTCTCAAGCTTCTGAATTCGTGGATCGTACCCGTCAATTGCATCCTTGGCTCAAACCCAACGCTTTGGGAACGGCCCGTGGGAATACCAACGGCCGTAACGACGGTTATCTCTTTGTGGGTCTCAGTATTTCCAGGGTTATTTACCCCTACAATTGCCCCACACCCTGATCATGACCCTCTTTCACTACGGTCGGACCTGCCGAATTGCCGGGGCCTTGGTACTGATGTGTTTAGGGTTGCCTGAAACAGTCGCTGCTCAGTGGGTGGATCTGGGCTTTGGAGGGGGCATCACCTCCTACCGAGGCGATATCCAGGTACCCATGTCTGGGTTTAAGCCCGGAGCATACGGTGCAATTCATGCCAAATACAATTTTACTCCGCATTGGGGTGTCAAAGTACAGGTTGGACAGGGACAGGTTTCGGCAGCGGATTCGGTGAGTGGTGATCCCAAACAGATTCAGCGAAACCTCAGTTTTACGTCCTCCATAATCGAGGCCCGACTGGGCGTGGAATTTAATTTTTGGCCCTACGTGCCGGGTTCTTTGAAACGGCGCAGCGCTCCTTACTTGGGATTGGGATTCGGTCGTTTCTTTTTTGATCCGATGGCCAGGCACCAAGGAACTTTGGTGGCCTTGCAGCCTTTGGGGACCGAAGGCCAGGGTTTGGGTGACAAAGCCGGTCTGGAGAATTTGGGTCTGGAAGCCGAGCGATACGCCTTGAATACCTGGATTTTTCCAGTCAGCTTGGGTTTTCGACGCAACTTCAAAGGAAACCACGGGGTTGGAGTTGAGTGGACCTACTGTTTTACGGGCACCGATTTTTTGGATGATATTTCAGGTACGTATTTTGACCCCTCTTATCTCCGTTTATACCGAAATACAATCGCCGCTGATATGTCCGACCGGAGTTGGGAAAAAGGGCTAACAGCCAGAGAGCCAGGTAGTCAACGTGGGGTAAACGCCTACAACGATGCCTACGGCTCGTTGATGGTGTATTACCATTACCATATCCCATCGCGTCGCTGTCGCATCAAATAAAAGCGGGGATGAGCGGACAGGAAGAGCGGATCGATACCCAGCGTATACCGGCCCATGTGGCTATCATTATGGATGGGAACGGCCGATGGGCCCAACAGCGCGGCCAAGATCGAATCTATGGTCATCGTTACGCGGTTCAGGCCGTGCGGGAGACCTGTGAAATATGTGCAGAATTGGGCGTTAAGTATTTGACGCTTTACACCTTTTCGACCGAAAACTGGTCTCGCCCGGCCCTCGAGGTGGAGGCACTCATGCAGTTGCTGGTCGAAACTGTGGAATCAGAGCTGGGTACGTTAATGAAAAACAACATAGCCTTGCATTCCTTCGGGGACTTGGATCGTTTGCCGGCCCGTTGCCGGGAGCAATTGCTACGAACCGAGCAATTGACTGCTGATAACCAACAGATGCAGCTAAACTTGGCGATATCCTACAGCGCCCGTTCCGAAATTTTGTCTGCCGTCAAAAAAATCGCCGAAGAAGTCAAGGCCCAGGAATTAGATCCGAGTCAAATCAACGAGGCCACCCTAGCCCATCGGTTGCAGACCTCCCTCATTCCTGATCCGGATTTGATGATACGAACAAGCGGGGAGCAGCGACTCTCGAATTTTTTGTTATGGCAGTCAGCCTACACGGAACTTTATTTCACCGAAACCTGTTGGCCTGATTTTCGTAAAGCCGATTTTTTGGCTGCTCTCCAAGAATACCAGCAAAGGGAACGTCGTTTTGGCCGAACCTCTGCCCAAACCACGGCCCATTCCTGATGATGCGAAATGTGTTTTTGGCGGGTCTTTGGGCCGGTCTATTGGGTTGCTTTGCTTGTTTGCCCTGGATATCCCAAGCCCAGGTCCCCGGCTCCGGTGCGGCAGGGGAGGTTGTGCGCAGCTATCGGATTTCCAAGGTGCGAGTTGAGGGGCTCAGGCACACGGATCAGGATTTGTTGATGATGATTGCTGGCCTGCGCGAAGGTCAGCGATACACCCTCCTTGGCGAAGAGGGAGCCAAAGCCGTTCGAAATCTATGGAAGCAAGGGCTTTTTGGGGATGTTCAAATCCGGGTGGATTCCGTGGTAGAGGATCGAATTTACCTCTGCCTGGTTCTTGAAGAAAAACCCAGGCTTTCCAAGGTAGTTTTTAACCGCAAAGTATCCAAGGCCAAAGCCGAGGAAATGACCGAATCGCTCAAAACCTTCAAAGGCAAGATTTTGACCGATGAAGTCAAAGGAAACATCAGCAGGGTTGTCCTCAAATACTACACGGATAAGGGTTACTTGGATGCGAAGGTTTCGTTGAACACGGTTCCGGACACCAACCAAATCAACGCTTCCACCTTGAACGTGACGGTGGAGCCTGGAGCCAAAGTGCGTGTTGTTTCCTTTCAACTGACAGGTAACGCTGCATTGGATGCGAGGGATGTATCGCGCATTCTCAAAACAGCCCGGCCCAGGGTCCGCTGGAATCCTTTGCGAAATGGCAAATGGGATCCCGAAAAATTCGAAGAACAAAAAACCAAATTAATCCGCCGATACCAACGAATGGGTTATCGCGATGCACGTATTTTGCGGGATTCGGTTTATTCGATCGGCAAAGGACAGATGGGCGTATGGGTGGATTTGTTTGAGGGTCGGCCCTATTTTGTTCGTCGTTTGGAGATTGAGGGGAATTCGGTCCACAGCGATAGCCTCTTGTTGGGCCTCCTCGGCATCAAGCCCGGGGATTTGTATAACAAAGAATTGATTGAATCCAAATTGCAAATGGATCCATCGGGACGGGATATTTCGTCGCTGTACATGGACGATGGGTACCTTTTCTTTCAGGTCAGTTCCCACGAAAGCCGCGTTGAAGGCGATAGCATCGATTTGATGGTGAGGGTTGTTGAAGGTGCGCAAGCCACGGTACGCCGTGTTACGGTCAAAGGCAACGACAAAACCTCCGATCATGTGATCATCCGCGAATTGCGAACCCGGCCCGGTCAGAAATTTTCGCGCAGTGATGTTATGCGAACCACCCGCGAATTGAGCCAACTGGGCTATTTTGACCCTGAACAATTGGGGGTGGTCCCCACGCCCAATCCACAGGATGGTACCGTTGATATCGAGTACAAAGTCACCGAGCGTTCGAACGACCAAGTGGAGTTATCGGGTGGTTGGGGCGCCGGTCAGGTGGTGGGTTCCTTGGGTTTGGTCTTGAATAATTTTTCGACCCGCAAAATGTTCAATCCCAAAGCTTGGACCCCGGTACCCGGTGGGGATGGTCAAAGGGTCAGTGTCCGCGCCCAGTCCAACGGACGCTTTTTTTCATCGTACAATTTATCATTCACCGAGCCTTGGTTGGGTGGCAAAAAGCCTAATTCCTTTACGGTCAGTGGCTATGTTTCTATCCAAGTCCCCAACGGTTTGCCCAGGTCCAACCCTCTGCGCCAGTCCATCACGATTAAAGGGACCAGTGTCAGTTTTGGTCAACGGCTCAAGAAGCCGGACGACTTTTTTACGGTCGTTCACAGTATCAACTTTCAGCAATTTGTCTTGGTAAACAACCAGAACACAGCCTTTTTGCCCGACGGGGTATCCAATAATTTTTTCATCAAAGAAACCTTATCTCGCAACAGCGTTGACCAGCCCATCTTCCCACGAAGTGGAGCCAATTTTTCCTTGGTCGCGCAGATTGCTCCGCCTTATTCCCTTTTGGGTCGAACCTTGCGCCCCGATGCCACCGCCCAGGAGCGTTACAAGTGGGTGGAATACCACAAATGGCGCTTTGATTTCCAGCAGTACACCAAGTTGGTAGGTAACCTGGTGCTGATGAGCCGGGTTCAGTACGGTTGGTTGGGTAGTTATTCCCAGCAGACCGGCGAAGTACCATTTGGGCGATTTTATGTGGGGGGTGATGGAATTATGGGTTTTGCCTTGGATGACCGGGAATTGATTGGCTTGAGGGGTTACCAAAACAACTCGTTGACGCCTCGAGACCCTCAAACATCCCAGCTTTTGGGAGCGACAGCCTTTCAGAAATACACGATGGAATTGCGCTACCCTTTGTCACTCAACCCCAGCGCCACCATTTATGCTACCACCTTTTTGGAGGCCGGAAATTCATTTCGCAAAGTCAGGCAATTTGATCCGTTCCTCAATTATCGTTCGGCCGGGGTCGGGGTACGCGTCTTTCTCCCCATGTTTGGTTTGTTAGGGGTGGATTGGGGTTATGGTATGGACCCTGTTCCCGGGGCCGGTGAAGTCCACAAGGGCAATGTGCATATTTCCATCGGTCAGTCGTTCTAAGAGGATGAAAAAAGTGTTGACAGGGGTCTGGGTGGCCCTCGTGATGCAGTGGGTCGGAGGCCAAAATGCCCTTGGCCAACGGTATATCTATGTGGACACGGAATACATGCTGGCCCAAATGAGCGAGTACGCCGCAGCCCAAAGCGAACTCAAAGTACAGGTGGAGCGGTGGAATGCCGAAGCCGATGAAATGAAGCAGGAAATTGACCGGCTTTATCGTACCCTGCGGGCCGAAAGACCCTTGCTAACCGAAAGCATGGAGCGAGAGCGTTTGGAGGAGATCAAAGCCCGTGAAGAAAGGCTTTTGGCTTGGCAAAAAGAGCAGTTTGGTGAAGAGGGCGCCCTTGTCAAAAGGCAACAGGACCTGATTCGACCCTTGCAGGACAAAATCTATGCAGCGGTCCAGAAATATGCCCGTGATAAAAGCTACGACCTTATATTTGACAGAGCCGCCGGAAACCAGCTGCTATTTGTCAGCCCCAAGTTGGACAAAAGCAACGAGATTCTGGCAGCGATGGGCGTTGTCCGAAAGAGTCCTACGGCCAAGGCCCAACCTAAACCAACGAATAACTCCAAAACCCCGCCCAAAGCCTCCCAGCCACCGGCCCCAGCCACCGGCTCCCAGCGAATGCCTTAAACCCCGTCCAACCAAATCCCCAAGAGCCCCATGAAGACCCTGAATTTCTCCCCATCTCACCTCGTATTCGTTGGCATCCTGTTAGCCATGGCTACGTGTTTTGTTCAACCGGCTTTGGCACAGAGCCCCCGTTTGGGTCATATTAATTCCGGTGAATTGGTTTCTTTAATGCCAGAAACCAAAAAAGCAGAGGATAGCCTCAAGCGTTTTGCCGAGGGAATGGAAACCCAGGTCCAGGCTATGCTCAGCGAACTCAAAGTGAAATACGCCGATTTTCAATCCAAGAGCAAAGAATGGAGTGAGTCACTGCGCGAATACAAGACCAAAGAAATTCAGGACCTCCAGTCCAATATCGATAATTTTCAGCAGCGCGCTCAACAGGACATCGCCAAGCGCAAAGAAGACTTGTTGGGACCGGTAATCCAAAAGGCCGAAGAGGCCATCAAAGCCATCGCCAAAGAAGGCAATTACGATTATATTTTTGATACAAGCAGTGGTAATTTTCTATATACCAAGGATTCCGATAACTTGCTGGAAACTGCCAAAAAGAAATTGAAATTGCCTTGATAAGGGGCTCAAACGCCCATATTCGTTGACCCCTGTACTTTAGACATGAAACGATTCGGAACCCTAGCGCTATCCGCCGCTTTCTGCTTGATGTTGATGGGTGCCTGGCTGCCGGCCCGGGCCCAGGATACCCCCAAGGCAACCCCCAAGAACAGCACCGACAAAACCAAGAAAACCCCCGGTTTTATTCAGAAACTTGCCGACGAGGCTGATACGTTGGGTTCGGCCAAAAAAGTGGTCAACGAGGCCCGCTTGGAGGGAGACCGTGCCTACAAAGCCGAAAATTACTTTTTTGCCATTGAGCACTACAAGAATGCGCTACGCTTTGACAAAAAAGACAAGGAGGTCCCCTTTTTGATTGCCGAATGTTATCGGATGGCCAACGAGATCAAGAACGCCGATCCTTGGTATGCCAAAGCCCTTAAAATGGGTTATTCCAACGAGGCCATTCATATTCAGTACGGTACTATTTTGAGAGCTTTGGAGCGTTATCCAGAAGCAATCGATCAATACGAGGCCTATTTGCGATTGCGGCCCGAAGAGCCGTATATCAAGTGGCTCATTGAATCTTGTCGCCTTGCTCAGACTTGGCTCGAAAAACCAGCAAGGTATACGGTCGAAAATATCAAACGATTTAATACCAAGAATTCGGAGTTTGGAATTGCTCCGATGAAAACCAACGCCATTCTCCTGAGTTCAACCCGCCCCGATGCCATGGGGACGAAATTATACGGTCGCTTGGGCGAAGACTTTAGCGATTTGTTTGAGAGTTATGTGGATGGTCAGGGCAAGTGGACCAAACTGCGTCCGGTTCCCGGTTTGATTAACACAACGGGGAACGAGGGTACGCCCAGTTTGACCGCCGATGGGAACACCATGTATTTTACGCGATGCAATGCCAAGAAGGGTGTATGTCGCCTATTCAAAACAACCCGAGAAATCACCGGTTGGTCCGAACCAGAACCCATCAGCATTTTTGCGGATACGATCGATGTGGGTCATCCCTCCATTTCGGTGAACGAAGACAAATTGTATTTTGTTGCCAACAATGCCGAAGGGGGCTACGGTGGACGGGATGTTTGGTTTATGAACCGCACCCAGGATGATACCTGGGAAGAGCCCGTGAATTTGGGTCCCACCATTAACACTGAACGTGACGAGATGTTTCCTTTTATTCATGCCTCGGATACCGTTTTGTTTTTTGCCTCCGACGGGCACCCGGGCATGGGGGGGTTGGATATTTTTCGCAGCAGCGGGGGAGGTTCTGATTGGGAGCAAGCCCAAAACATGCGGAATCCCATCAATTCAGGGGCCGATGACTTCGGCTTCACGGCCAACCCCAAATTACGCAACGGATTTTTGGTATCGAGCCGATTGGAAGGACGAGGGAGTGATGATATCTATTTGTGGAATGCCATTCCTTATCGACTTAGCCTCAAAGGCAAGGTCATCGATGATACCACCCGCAAACCTTTGCCAGGGGCATTTGTTCGTCTTTTGTTAGAAGATAGCACTTATTACGAAACCGTGACCGACTCCCTGGGGGCGTATGCCTTCAAGATTCGCGAAGATGTTCGCTACCAATTGGAAGCCAGTATCCCGACCTCCAAAATTCCGGCAGGTCTTCATGCGGGTCCCGCTCAGCGTTTGCTTTACTATCCTACGGATACCGCCTTTGATACCTACGAGACCAAGGATGATATGGATTGGGTTATCGATTTGCCCATGAAGTTGGTTCCTACCGAGGAATTTATCCTAACGGATATCTTGTACGATTACGATAGCTCCCGTTTGCGCCCTGTATCCATGGTGGCTTTGGACTCTTTGGTTCGTTTTCTTAACAAATCTCCCAATATTTCGATTGCAATCAATTCCCACACCGATTCCAGGGGATCGGATGGATACAACCGGAAGCTTTCTCAACGCCGTGCTCAGTCGGTGGTGGATTACCTGCGTTCTCAAGGTATTGATTCTACGCGTCTCAAAGCCATTGGCTACGGGGAATCCCGTCTGTTGAATCGGTGCAAAGACAAAGTACGCTGCACGGAACAAGAGCATCAAGTCAATCGCCGAACCACCTTTAGCATAACGTCCATTGATTTGGATCGGGTTATTGTCAAGTACCGTCGGGTTACCGGTGAAGAAACCGAAAGCACGGAAGAAACGCTGTACACGGCTATCTCCGAAAAACCACGCCCGGTTCGCCCTGCTGCCAGGCCATGAGTGAGGCAGGGGAAGGCACTTCAAGGTATTTAGCCCGCGGTGCATCGGCCACCAAGGACGATGTTCATCGCGCCATCGCCGGCCTGGAAAAAGGATTGTTTCCTGGGGCCTTTTGCAAAGTTTTGCCGGATGTATTGGGGGGCGACCCTGATTTTTGCAATCTGATTCATGCGGATGGTGCCGGAACGAAGTCGGCTTTGGCTTATTTGTATTGGAAGGAAACCGGGAACACCGACGTGTGGAAAGGAATTGCCCGGGATTCGGTGGTGATGAACTTGGATGACTTGTGTTGCGCCGGGGCTACGGGTCCCTTTTTGCTTTCGTCCACGTTGGGTCGTAACAAGCATCGGATTCCGGGGGACGTTCTGTCGGCCTTGATCCAAGGTACCGCCGAATACTTGGAGGAATTGGAACGCTGGGGGGTGGTGGTGCATTCCGGTGGCGGTGAAACCGCCGATCTCGGTGATTTGATTCAAACAGTGGTGGTCGATTCTACGATGACAGCCCGTATGCCCCGATCCGGTGTCCTATCCAATCATCGCATTGCGGTCGGTGACGCCGTGGTGGGTTTTGCATCGGACGGGGTCTGTTCCTACGAAGCATTGCCCAATTCCGGAATAGGCTCCAATGGATTGACCTCGGCTCGACACGACCTGTTGGACGAACGGTACCGAGAATTGTATCCGGAAACGATGGACCCACGGGTGCCCAAAGACTTGTGTTACAGCGGTCAGCTGCTCCTGACCGAGGATTTGAACACCCTCTTGACGCGAGAACTGGGATTGGCAGCGTCCAAGGAAAGGGAGGGTTTGGATTTTGGACGTTGGTTTCTGTCACCCACCCGGACCTATGCTCCTTTAATACAGGCCATGATCAAGGATATGGGGGTGTCAAGGCTTCACGGGATGATCCATTGCAGCGGTGGTGGTCAAACCAAGGTGATGCATTTTGTGGGGAACGCGACCGTCATTAAAGACAAACTTCTTCCGCTTCCTCCTTTGTTTGAATTGATACAACGTCAAAGCGGTACCCCCTGGCAAGAAATGTACCGTGTGTTCAACATGGGCCATCGTTTGGAGGTTTACCTGCCCATGGAGGTCGCTGAAACTGCGCTCCAATGGGGTCGAAATTTTGGGATCCAATGCGATGTGATTGGACGGGTGGTTGATGGCCCTGGGGGTCTTCAAATCAAAGGCCCCGAGGGTTGGTTAACCTACGAAACTCACTTGGCGTAAGCGACCGCCCGTTTTTCACGGATGACGGTTACTTTGATTTGACCCGGATACTGCATTTCGTTTTGGATCCGCTGGGATAATTCCACCGACATCAATTCGGATTGTTCGTCCGATATTTTGTCAGCCTCCACCACGACCCTGAGTTCACGGCCCGCCTGGATCGCAAAGGCTTTTTCGACACCTTTGAAGGATTGGGCCATATTTTCTAACTCTTTGAGTCGCTTAATATAACCTTCAACCACTTCGCGTCGTGCGCCGGGTCTTGATCCTGAAATCGCATCACAAGCCTGGACAATCGCCGAAATAGGATCGGTCATTTCGATTTCATCGTGGTGGGCGCCAATGGCGTTGCAGATCACTGGGTGTTCTTTGCATTTTTCGGCCAATTGCATTCCTAACAAGGCGTGGGGTAGTTCGGGTTGATCATCCGGAACCTTCCCGATATCGTGAAGCAGGCCGGCTCGTTTGGCTAGCTTTGGGTTAAGGCCCAATTCCGATGCCATGGTGGCGCAAAGGTTGGCCACTTCGCGGCTGTGTTGTAACAAATTCTGACCGTACGAAGAGCGATACCGCATTTTGCCTACCAAACGGACCAAATCGGCATGCAATCCGTGAATCCCCAAATCAATACAGGTCCTTTCGCCGATTTCGACAATTTCGTCTTCAATCTGTTTTTTGGTTTTGGTAACCACCTCCTCAATGCGGGCCGGGTGAATGCGGCCATCGCTCACCAAGCGATGCAGGGCGAGGCGGGCAATTTCCCGACGCAAGGGGTCAAAGCATGACAAAATAATAGCTTCAGGGGTATCGTCCACCAAAAATTCAACCCCGGTGGCTGCTTCAAGCGCCCGAATGTTTCGGCCTTCCCGGCCAATGATTTGACCTTTGATTTCGTCGTTTTTGATTTGGAAAACCGAAATAGAATTTTCGATGGAATGCTCGGTCGCGCTTCGTTGGATGGTTTCGATCACCACCTTCTTGGCCTGTTTGTGGGCATTGAGTTTGGCCTCGTCCACGATGTCTTTAATGGAGGCGGATGCTCGGCTTCTGGCCTCGTCCATCAAGGATTCCATCAGTTGTTGGCGGGCCTGTTCGGCGCTCAGTCCAGCGACCTTTTCGAGGGCCTGCACGGTCCGCAAATGCGCCTTGGAAAGTTCCTGCTCTTGTTGCTCCAGGTTCTGACTCAAACGGTCCAATTGCTGTTTCTTTTGGTCCAGTTCGTTCTCTTTGCGGGATGCTTGCTCTAGCTTTTGGTTGAGGGTCTGTTCTTTTTGTTTGTGCTGCTGCTCTTTGGTGGTGAGACCCTGCTCTCGGGCCTGAATGGATTGGTTCTTGCGCTGGACTTCGGCTTCGTGCTCGGATTTGAGCTGAATAAAGCGCTCTTTGGCCTGCAATTCTTTTTCTTTACGGAAGGCCTCGGCTTTGGATTCTGCTTCTACGAGGATGCGTTTGGCTTCTTTTTCGGCTTCTTCTTTTTCGCGGCCGGCTTTGACGGCAAATACAAATTTGCCAAGGCCCAATCCGGCGGCGCCGGCGAGCAGGATACTAAGGATAAGGGGAAGGGTCATGGGCGTTGGGGTTAACGCCCAACTGTTCAGAGCGCCTGTTCCTTGCTCGTACTTCGCGTTTGCAACATCTTGTTCAGGCTGGATTCCAGGGCCTCGAGTTGTTCGCTGACTTGTTGGGCGGTGGCTTCGTCCATGGATCCTTCATCCCGGCCGTTGTTGGTCGGGTTTTGTTGGGCCTGGAGGAGGCTATGGGCCAAAAAATAGGCGGTCATTCCCAACAAATCAAAGCGGTCTGCTCCGGGATGTTGGGATTTGTACTGGGTGAGGCGTTCGTTGAGTAGAGATTCCGCTTGGCGTAATCGTTCCAGCTCCTCGGCCGGGGCCTGGAGAGGGTAGGTTCGGTTCCCTATCTGGATTTGGATTTCGCTGGGTTGCATTCGAAAGGTTGAGGGTCAGGCTATTCTTGCAGTTGGGCAAGGCATAGGTCTATTTCTCGGATAAATTGGTTCATCTTGAGTTTGGCCTGATGACGGGTTTGGTCGTTCCCGGTCAGAGCTCGTTGCAACTGCAAGGTCCTAAATTCTTCCTTGAGTGCTTCTAGTTCGTTCTTTTGGGTTCGAAGGCTGGTTTCCAGACGCTTGTTTTTGGACTGAAGATCGGCATTTTCGGCAAGGACACGCTCTAAGCGGTTCTCGGCAAAATCAGCCTGCCTACGCAGGCCCTCCAGTTTGGACAACAATTCTCCGGTTTTCATCCTAACGACGCAATCGGGCTCCTAAAGATTTCTCAAAGTTAACTAGCATTTTTTGAATTATCCCCTCCACCTCCTGGTCGGTCAGGGTTTGTTCAGGATGCCTAAAAACCAAGGCGATGGCATAGGAGACATGGTCGGCCGGTAGCCCCTGTCCCCGATACAGATCAAACAAATAGAGGGATTCGAGGTAAGGACCTCCGTTTTGGCGGGCCAGGTCTTCGATCGCGCTGAAAGGCACCGAGTTAGGAACTACCAAGGCCAAGTCCCGGCGAACCGAGGGAAAGCGTGGTATATCGCGGTAGGTGGGGGGCGGGGTTCCCGTGGCCTGAACCCAGTCGGTCCAGCTAAGAACGCAGGCAAAGACCGGCTGGCGTATGCCGTAAAGGTCCAGCAGATGGGCAGGTATGGCTTGAACAGCCGTGGTTTCCAGGGGCTTGGTCGAACCCAGGAAGGACAGCAAATCCTGCACATGCCCCTGCAAATAGGATCCATCCACCAAGGACGCCGCCCGGTACCAGGTTTCGGGGAATTGCTGACCGGTCACCATCAGGCAGAGTTCCTCCTTTTCGCTTTCGGGACGCCCCTGTTCATCGAGTGCATAGGTTCGGCCAAATTCGTAACATTGAACATCGTTTTGGCGACGATTCAAGTTATAGGCCAAATGCTTGAGTCCGCTGAGAAGCAACGAAGGGCGCAGAAGCGGTATTTGTTCGTTCACGGGCCCAAGGACCCGTACAGCGCGGCTCAGGTTTGGCTCAACCGCCTGGAATTCCGCAGGCGAAACAAAGGATAGGCCCACAAATTCATTGAAACCGCGGGCACTAAGCCATTGGGAAATTTTTTCTTGGGTGGATGGCTGGGTGGATGGCGAAGGGTAAAGATTACGGTAGCGGTGTTGATCGGGAATGGGGATGCGGTCGTAACCCCAGACCCTAAGGACTTCCTCAACGATATCCACAGCCCGTCGTACATCCCGTCGATAAAAAGGAGGCTGGACCATCCAGGCCGGACCATCCTTCAGGTTCGGGGTTTGGGCTGGGATGGGTTGAAGTTCAAAATCCAGAGCCTTGAGTATTCGCTCGGTTTCGTCTGCAGGCACCGGGCACCCGGCCACTTGTTGGATTTTGCGGGAGCTGAGCAGAACGGATTTTGGGGCCAGGAGCGGAACCAAGCTTCGCTGCATAGGATGTGGAATGCCCCCTCCCGCCATATCCAAAATCAAGGCTGCAGCCCATTCAAGGGCCAAGGGTACCAGTTCAGGGTCGGTACCTCGTTCAAAGCGGTAGGAGGCTTCGCTGCGAAGCCCCAACGAACGCGCCGAGGCGCGGATGGTTGAGGGTTCAAAACAGGCGCATTCCAAATAGATATCGGTGGTTTCGGGATGGATTGAATCACCGGCTCCACCCATCACACCGGCCAGTCCCACAGGTTTCACGCCGTCTTCGATGACTAAATTGGCCGGGCCAAGAATGTATTCTTTGTTATCGAGCAAGCGTATGCGTTCGCCTTGTCGGGCTCTGCGTACCCCCAACCGGTCTCCTTCAAGAAACGAGCGATCGTAGGCGTGCAATGGTTGACCCAATTCAAATTGGACCCAATTGGTAACATCGACGACATTGTTAATTGGCTTATGCCCCAAGGATAGCAGAGCCTTTTGAAGCCATTCCGGAGAAGGACCGATCCGCACTCCCTCCATGGCCAGACCGGCAAGCCGAGGGCAATCATCGCTTTGTTCAACAGCCAGACGAATCGGACGGTAACGAGCCGAAGAACGAACATAATCAGGCAAGGGTTGGCCCTCCAGATCCATGGGTGAATTCTCACGGCACAGACAGGCCAACGGAATCAGGGGCAAGGCCAAGGCCGCTCCCAAATCCCGTGCCACGCCGTAATGACTAAGGGCATCCATGCGGTTCGGGGTCAATCCCAAGGTCCAAACCCAGTCCATCTCCACTTTGAGAATATCAACCAACGGGGTGCCGGGCACTGTTTCTGGAGAAAGAACCATCAAGCCATGATGATCCGGACCCAGGCCCAGTTCATCTTCGGCGCACAACATCCCTTGACTTTGTTCGCCTCGGATTTTGGCCATGCGAATGGTCATTGGTTCGCCACTCAAAGGGAAAAGGGTGGTTCCCACAGGGGCTACCACCACCTTGAGCCCAACCGCTACATTGGGAGCCCCGCAAACGATTTTCAAAAGTTCGGATTGCCCGACATTGACCTGTGTTACACGCAATCGATCCGCCCCGCTGTGTGGAACACATTCCACTACCTCGCCAACCAGCAGCCCCTGCAGTTGTTCGACACTTCGGCCGATAATCAGCTCGTCTTCGACTTCGAGGCCCAAAGCTGTTAGGGTGGCCGCAACAAGTTCTGGTTTTGGAAATTCGGCAGAATCGGTTTCTAAGTCAAAATACCGGCATAGCCAACGATAGGATACCTTCATGGAGAATTTTCTAAGGTTTTTTGACCAATTTGAGGATGCTTGACACCATGTCTTGGCTCCTCAGTCTTGCATAATAGATTCCCACCGGTAAATCCGTTGTTTCGATTTCCCAACGGTTGCTGCCTTCGGTCGCTTGAAGGCTTTGGGTTAGAACTGTGCGGCCATCGGCGGTGGAGAGTTCAAGAATGATTTCACACGGAAGGTCTACCCTGTGTTCCAAGACCAGGTTTTGTCGAAAAGGGTTGGGATAGATTCGGGGCTTACGGGTTGATTCGCTTTGAACTCCGGCTCCGAAGGCATTGACAAAGGTTTGGATCCGGTCAATCGCCGCTTCGACGGTGCTGGCAGGGGCCTGATCGTTGGCGATAAAACGAAGTTGAACGGTCGCGTTGGGTGTTACAAAATCGCTAACGCGGAATACATTGCGGCGCCATTGACGGTCGCTACGGTTGGTACGCTCCACCAATTTCCAGGTTGTTGTACCGTTGTTAATGTAAACTTCCCAAAAATCAGCTCCGGCGTTATCGCCCATATCGTTGGTGAACCAGCGATGGTAGGCCAAAACGGGGTCGGTCATGGCGCTAAGGTCCATGGGGGGGGTCCGCAGGGTGGTCCGACCTCCGTCCACATCTTCGGTATCGGGATCGTCACCGGGCAGAGCATTGCCCGTGAAAGCACAACGGGTCCCGCCGGGCGTGGCATTGGTTCCGGCTTGGACAATCGTTGAAGGATTACCGGGTGTAACATAGGATGGAACCGGCACACCCAGTTCCCAACGTCCGGTGGTTGCGTTGTCTGTGGACCAGCCAATCAACCAGCTGCTGTCTTGGGACGGGTTTTCGAGGTCCATATTGGTCAGGTTTTGAAAACCCACCAAATAGTTAAACCACAAGCCGGGGTTGGAGCTCAAATCCGCAAAAGGAGGATAAGAACCTCCGGAAGTTCCGGTCAGGTCGGTGAGGCCAACGTAATAACGGACCACGGTGCCGCGCGGTTGACCGGGGATGGTGCCGGTATACGAACCGCCGGTACCTGGGGTTAGCAAAACGGTATCGCAAGTACTTAGGGCATTGTTATTGAGTCGGTAGATAAGACGTGCACCGCTGACCAGGCTGTTAAAAGGAGGGGTAATGTTTAACATTAGGTTAATGGCCGAGGGTGTCAGGGCTGGCACATCCGGAAGGGGGGTGTATCGAAAACTAACATTGGCCAGCATGCGAATGCCGTGAAAGGCAAAGGCCTGAATAATAGCCGTCATATTCGGTGTACCATTCGCCAAGTTGTTGTCGTTGTCGTCCGCCTGCAGTGCATCAATCAAGATGTCCGTATAGACCACACCTTCGCTGCCGTTGGGGCCGTTGGCAAGCCCATACAAAGCCTCGCTAAAGATGGTCATCATACCGGAATTGCTGTTCATGTTCCGAGCAGTCCTCCACCATGCCCCGCAGATGATTTCGCCATCCGCATGCACCTGGCCCACCAAGTTCTGGGGATAGATTTTGGGGTTGATATCGTAACGACGAACAATCAGGTTGGGGTTGGTGATGTTAAAACCCACGCCCAAAACCGGGGTATCGGTCAAGGTGATGGCATAAACATCGGAATAACCCTCGCCCACCGCGCCATTCTGGAAGGGGGTTCCCAAAGCGTTGTAGAAATAGTTGGTAATGGCATGCCCGTATTCGTGGTAGACGACGTCGGCAACCACGGCCAGGGTATTGCAACCGGCGGCCTGGGTGTAGAAGTTGATGCTGTTACCGTTAAAAAAAGCGTTGCAATTGCCGTCGGTTCTTTCAACTTTGGTGGTAAGGGGAATGTCCAGGGCCGTAAAATTGGGAAGATAACTCTTCATATAATCATGAACCCGGTTCGTATGGTAGTAGGCGCTGAGGTGAGGAACCTGGTTCCATAAACTGGTCGAAGTTCCCCGACCAAAGTATTGCACGGTATCCCGGGCCGCATCAATCAAAAGACTGAAGGTGGGCGATGTGGTTCCGTTGTTTCCTTGGACGACCTTGGAAAAGCGGCCTTCCAGGGGAAAGGTGCCGGTCACCGGAAGCCCGGGAAGCCCCAAGTCATACGTCCCGTTGGCCGAGGTGTAATAAGTGTTACCGCCAGCGGTGAATTTAAGGTGGGGAAGGGGCCTGGCCGAATCCAACGGGGCAAAGGGATGCCGGGGATAAACCCGACCCACCATCGTGAGGTTACCGTTCGAGGTGGGACCGTGAGCGAATTCAACAATTTGGTCTTGTCGCATCAACACACCACCGCTAACGGCATCGACATAACAGGAATAGCGAAAGGGCCGGCCTCCCAGGGGCTGTCCTTCGACCGTGATCGTATAGACCCGGTGGTAACGCATTTCACCGGGTTGGTTTCCGGGAATCGGTAAAATTTGCAAAGCAGGTTGAACATCGGTGACGGTCGGGATGCTCCAAGATTCGGAAGCTTTGCGGGCGGCCAATTCAGGGCTTATGGTTGGGCCATCCTCCAAATAGATACGGGGATGCAATTCGGAAGCAAGCCAAACAAGCCCCCCTTCAGGGCTGCTTTTGAATCCTAGGCGTCCTCCAATCACTTTCATCCCGCGGTGCCATTGCTCCAGCCAACGGTAGCGGTATTTGGAGGAGGCATAGGCAGGGCCGGGACGGAGTTCGCTCAACGGCAGATCAAAACCAGCAGTTTCTTTTTGCAAAAAAGCCAGGCAGGCCTGTATGTCACCGGGATGGGATGGGTCCGTGGATCCGCTCCAACCGGGTAGGTTGATGGCCGGGCCGAAGAGGCGATGCGGTTGACCGGTATGCTCGTCAAACAAAACATTCCAGTCGGGATGCTTGCGATGAAAGTTCTGCCAGGGGGCTCGGCTTCGGAGGTTGGCTTGCCGATCGGCATCGTAGGGGCGTGGGGCGGGCAAACGGATTTCGAAGGGGTCCTTGGTGGTTTCCGACGAGCCCCAAGCCGGATTGGCCCCCCAAAGGAGAACAAAGGCTAGGCAAGTGAAGCCAAGGACTTGACGAAAAAGGGGGCATTTGGAGGCCATGAAGGTAGATTTTTGGAATGTCAATGATACGCAACAAAAAACCGAAAAGGAACCCAAAACCATGGCAAGGAACGCTCCAATGCTGACATATTGGCACAAAAAACGACAGAAAAGACGACACAACGGACTTGGCAGGATATTTGCGGACTCAACGTAGTCGAGTCACCCCTGTAAATATTACTAAATGTCTGATAACGAAGATTTTAACCAAGAAAACCCCAAGGCGACCCCCGATGATGTTGCTGAATCAGCCCAGGATTCTACCGAAAATGGAACCCAAGGCCGCTCCCTAGAGGCTGAGTTGGAGGAAGCGCGTCAGAAGTATTTATACCTTTTGTCGGAGTTTGAAACCTACAAGAGGCGGATGGCCAAGGAGCGATTGGAATTGTTCCGAAACGCCGGCAAAGACCTGGTTTCTGAATTGCTCCCGGTCCTGGATGATTTTGAGCGTGGTTTGGAGGTGATGGGCAAGTCATCGGATGTGGTATCCATTCGCGATGGCGTTGACTTGGTTTACCAAAAGTTCAAAAGTATCCTTACCCAAAAAGGCCTGCAACCCATTGAGGCCGTTGGTTCGGATTTTGATGTCGAAAAGCACGAAGCCATTTCCCAAATGCCTGCCCCATCCCCCGAACAAGCCAACAAGGTTTTGGCCGAAGTCGAAAAGGGTTACATGCTGAACGAGCAGGTCCTGCGTTTTTCCAAGGTCATCGTCGGTAGCTGATTCTCCAAACGAAGAATGCGTTCGTGTAGAAATTAACATTTTTTCAAAAGAAAATTGATTTTTAATTACCCGGTGTTATGGCCAAGAGAGACTATTACGAAGTGTTGGGGGTAGGCCGTCAGGCCGGCGAAGACGAAATCAAAAAAGCCTATCGCAAGGCGGCTTTGCAATTCCATCCCGACAAAAACCCCGGGGATGCTCAAGCCGAAGAGAAATTCAAAGAAGCCGCTGAAGCTTACGAGGTATTGAGCAATGCTGACAAGCGAGCTCGGTACGATCGTTTTGGCCATCAAGGAGTTGACCAAGGCATGGGTGGTGGCGGAGGGGGTTTTTCTATGGAGGATATCTTCTCCCAATTTGGGGATGTCTTCAGCGATGGTTCGCCCTTTGAAGGGTTTTTTGGTGGCGGTGGCCGAGGAGGGCGTCGGGCGAATCGAGGAGCAAATTTGCGTATTCGGGTCAAATTAACTTTGGAAGAAATTGCCAAAGGGGTCGAGAAAAAAGTCAAAGTCACCAAGGCAGTTCCGGCCGAAGGGGTGACCTACAAGGCCTGCGCGACCTGCAACGGGAGTGGGCAGATTCAGCGGGTCACCAACACCATCTTGGGTCAGATGCGCACCGCCAGTACCTGCCCTCACTGCGAAGGCAGCGGGCAGATGGTGGACCGCCGGCCCCCGGGTGTGGATCCCGATGGTTTGCAACGCAAGGAAGAAGTGATTTCGGTTCAAATTCCAGCCGGAGTGGTGGAGGGTATGCAGCTAAGCGTATCGGGCAAGGGGAATGCCGGCCGAAACGGCGGGCAACCTGGCGATTTGATTGTCTTGGTGGAGGAGGAAGCGCACCCGCATTTCAAAAGGGACGGTAACCATGTTTTGTACGACCTTCCGGTATCGGTGGTACAGGCCGCATTGGGCGATCAAATCGAAGTTCCTACCCTGGACGGTCGGGCGCGCATTCGGTTGGAGCCTGGAACCCAGCCCGGTAAATTGTTACGCCTCAAAGGCAAGGGCCTGCCGGCAGTGAACGCCTACGGGCGCGGTGATTTAATCATTTTTGTCAATGTTTTTGTTCCAACCAAGCTATCCAAGGACGAAAAAGAAACCCTTGAGAGGTTGGCCGATTCAGAAAATTTCAAACCCACCCATGCGGATAATTCCGGAAAATCCTCGTTTTTTGATCGAATGAGGGACTTTTTTCAGCATGATTAGCCGTATCTTTGCGTCAGCTTATCCAGAAGGACGGAGGGAACGGCCCTACGATGTCCTGGCAACCGCAAGCGACAGGCTGCTGTCGATTGGTCCGGTGCCAAATCCGTTGCTTCAGACAACAACTTGAAGCAGCCGATAAGCAGGAGTGATCGTCCAAACAGGTGACGATGACCACTGCAGCCCGCATCCTGCGGATAAGCCACACGAAAGTTTGGCTTTTTTTATGCAAAAAATTTTAAGAGACGCGCTCGCTCAACGCATTCTGGTTCTGGACGGAGCCATGGGAACCCAAATTCAGTTGCGCAAACTGTCGGAGGCCGATTACCGCGGGACACGATTCGCGGACTGGCCCCGGGACGTTCAGGGTAACAACGAATTGCTCAGTCTCACGCGGCCGGATATCATTAGCCAAATCCACCGGGATTATTTGGAGGCAGGAGCCGATATTCTCGAGACCAATACCTTCAATGCCCAACGCATTTCCATGGCTGATTACGGCATGGAAGAATTGAGTTACGAACTCAACGTTGCTTCGGCTCGCCTGGCTAGGGAACAAGCGGATTTGGTAACGGCCTTGAACCCCAACAAGCCACGTTTTGTGGCCGGTGCCATCGGTCCAACCAACAAGACAGCGAGTATCAGTCCGGATGTGAACAACCCCGGTTATCGGTCGGTCTATTTCGCAGAATTGGTGGAGGCGTATACCGAGCAGATTCGGGGCTTGGTGGACGGCGGGGTGGACATACTCTTGGTTGAAACCATTTTTGATACCTTGAACGCCAAGGCTGCGCTCTACGCGATCGATCATTATTTCAGAGAGCGCGGGCAGGAACCTTTGCCCATCATGGTGAGCGGTACCATTACGGATAACAGCGGAAGGACCTTGTCCGGTCAGACGGTGGAGGCGTTTTTTTATTCTTTATCTCATTTGCCATTGCTAAGCATTGGCTTGAACTGTGCCCTTGGCGCTCGTCAGATGCGGCCTCACCTACAGGCCCTTTCGGCTTGTTCTCATTTTGGGGTTTCGGCCCATCCCAATGCCGGTTTACCCAACGCCTTTGGGGCTTACGATGAGGACGCGGAAACCATGCGTTTGCAAATCCGAGAATTCCTGCAGGAGTCTTTGGTGAATATTATTGGGGGTTGTTGCGGAACAGGACCCGAACATATCAAGGCCATTGCGGAAGAGGCTTCTGGTTTTGCGCCCAGGCCCTTGCCACGCGAGCTGCATCGATTGAGCCTTTCGGGACTGGAGCCCTTGGTGGTCCGGGAAAATAGCAATTTTGTAAACATTGGAGAACGAACCAACGTGACGGGTTCCCGTGCTTTCGCCCGATTAATTCGGGAAGATCGTTTCGTAGATGCGGTCGAGGTGGCCCGACAGCAGGTCGAAAACGGCGCCCAAATGATCGATGTCAATTTTGACGAGGGCATGATTGATTCCGTTGCGGCCATGGTTCGGTTTTTGAATTTGATTGCCGCCGAGCCCGATATCGCCAGGGTTCCGGTGATGATCGATTCCTCTCGCTGGGAGGTTCTGGAGGCCGGCCTGGCCTGTGTTCAGGGCAAGGCGGTGGTCAATTCGATTTCACTCAAAGAAGGGGAGGAGATTTTCCTGGACCATGCCCGCACGGTCCGTTCATTGGGGGCTGCGGTGGTGGTGATGGCCTTTGACGAGCAGGGCCAGGCCGATTCTTTGGAGCGTCGCATCGCCATTTGTCAGAGGGCCTACGATCTACTCACCCAGAAGGTCGGCTTTCCTCCCCAGGATATCATTTTTGACCCCAATATCCTAACGGTGGCCACCGGCATTGAGGAACACCAGAACTACGCCGTGGATTTCATCCAAGCAACGGCCTGGATTAAAGCCCATTTGCCCTATGCCAAGGTCAGTGGCGGGGTTTCCAACATTTCTTTTTCGTTCCGAGGGAACGACAAAGTCCGTGAGGCCATGCATTCGGCTTTTCTCTACCATGCCATTCGGGCTGGATTGGATATGGGGATTGTGAATGCGGGTCAGATTGAGGTTTACGATCAAATTGATCCGGTTTTGCTGGAGCACGTCGAAGATGTGTTACTCAATCGAAGACCCGATTCCACCGAGAGGCTGGTGGCCTTGGCTGAATCCTACAAAGGGGTGCAGGCTAAACAGGGTCAAACCAAAGACCTTTCTTGGCGTGAAAAACCTGTTAGAGAACGACTTACCTACTCTTTGGTCAAAGGCCTGGATGAATTCATTACCGAGGATGTCGAAGAAGCTCGTCAGGAATTTGAGAAGCCGCTTCACCTGATTGAAGGCCCTTTGATGGATGGGATGAATGTGGTAGGGGATTTGTTTGGGGAAGGCAAGATGTTTTTGCCGCAGGTGGTCAAGAGCGCCCGTGTTATGAAGAAGGCGGTGGCCGTCTTGTTGCCTTATCTCGAAGCCGAAAAGGAGCGTGCGGCCGCTGCAGGGGAATCGGGGGAAGCTTCCAACAAAGGGCGTATCCTTATGGCCACGGTCAAGGGCGATGTACACGACATTGGCAAGAACATTGTAGGCGTTGTGCTTCAATGCAATAATTACGAAGTGGTGGATTTGGGGGTCATGGTTTCAACCGACCGCATCCTCGAAGCCGCCTTGGAACAGAAGGTAGATATTATCGGATTGTCGGGATTGATTACGCCTTCGTTGGATGAAATGGTCGGGGTCGCCCGCGAAATGGAACGCAGGGGCCTTCAAATTCCGCTGCTTATTGGAGGCGCCACCACTTCCAAGGCCCATACCGCGGTCAAAATTGCCCCGGTTTACAGCGGAACGGTGGTCCATGTCCTGGATGCCAGCCGCTCGGTACCGGTGGTGTCCACCTTGTTGAGTCCGGAACAGCGCTCGGAATTTGCGGTTCGTAACAAACAAGAGCAAAAAACAATGCGCGATGGTTACCTCAACCGGGCCGCGGCCAAAAACATGTTAAGCCTGGAGCAAGCGCGGTCCAAACGCTGGTCCACCGATTGGCAGGCTTATCGCCCAGTCCCTCCTGCCCAACCCGGTGTGCATCATGAATTGAATTGGTCTCTGGATGAATTGGTGGAATACATTGACTGGACCCCGTTCTTTCAGGCTTGGGAACTGCACGGACGTTTCCCGGATTTGCTCAAAGATGAAGTGGTGGGCGAAGCAGCTACCAAATTATTCGAGGATGCCCAGCGTATGTTGGGTCAACTAGTGGCTGGTAACAAATTAACAGCCAAAGCAGTATGGGGATTGTTTCCCGCCTATTCCACCGACGATGATCGCTTGGTGATGGACGGACAATGGGAATTTCCTTTGTTACGGCAACAGGCGGCCAAGGCCGGGGATTTGCCTAATTTTTGTTTAAGTGATTTTGTTAAACCCCAAAACAACGAGACCCAGGATTGGGCCGGTGCTTTTGCAGTGGGGATTTTTGGTGCGGAAGACTTGGCGCTTGCTTTTCAAAAAGAGCACGATGATTTTTCGGCCATTATGGTCAAAGCCTTGGCCGATCGCCTGGCCGAAGCCTTGGCCGAAGCCCTGCACGCCAAGGTTCGTCAGGAGGATTGGGGCTACGCTCCAATGGAGCAACTCAGCAATTCGGATTTGATCGCCGAGAAATACACGGGTATACGGCCTGCTCCGGGTTATCCGGCCTGCCCCGATCACCTGGACAAGCTGACCCTTTGGGCCATGTTGGGCGTCGAAAAACGATTGGGAATGCAACTAACGGAAAGTTTAGCCATGACCCCGGCGGCCGCTGTCTCTGGTTTTTATTTGGGACACCCGGAAGCCCGGTATTTTGGGGTTGGCAAGATTGGTCAAGACCAATTGGAGGATTATGCCAAGCGTAGAAAAATCACCGTGGAAGAGGCCCGTCGCTGGTTGGCCCCAGTTTTATTGGACGCTTCATGATTGTAGACGCCTAAAGAAAATGTTATGAAAATTATCGACCATATCCAAGAAGCCAACGGCCGCACGTTGTTTTCTTTTGAAATTCTGCCCCCTCTCAAAGGGCAGGATATTCACGAAATTTATAACGGCATTGCGCCTCTCATGGAGTTCAAGCCTCCCTTTATTGACGTTACCTACCACCGGGAGGAATTTCTGCTTAAACCTTTGGTGGACGGAACTTTCCGGCGCATCACGACCCGCAAACGTCCGGGCACGGTAGCGATTTGTGCCGCCATTATGAATCGCTTCAAAGTGGATGCGGTTCCTCACCTTATTTGTGGGGGATTTAGCAAGGAAGAGACCGAAAACGCCTTAATTGACCTGCATTTTTTGGGAATTGATAATGTGTTGGTTTTGAGGGGCGATAACCTCAAACACGAAACCTCCTTTGTGCCTCAGCCGGATGGGAATCAAAACGCGTTGGAATTGTTGCAGCAGGTGGTTCGGATGAACCAGGGACGGTACATGGATGATGAATTGGTGAACGCCACGGCGACTGATTTTTGCATCGGGGTGGCCGGCTACCCCGAAAAGCATCACGATGCTCCCAATCTCAAAGCGGATATCCGCTGGCTCAAACAAAAGGTCAAGGCGGGTGCCAAATTCATTACCACCCAAATGTTTTTTGATAACAAGGCCTATTTTGATTTTGTAGCAACCTGCCGCAAAGAGGGTATTGATATTCCTATTATTCCCGGTATCAAACCTTTGGCGACGCTCAAACAAATCACCTTGCTGCCCAAGGTCTTTCACATCGATATTCCGGAGGCCTTGGCCGATGCCGTGGAACAAGCACCCAACGAGCAGGCGGTACGCCAGATTGGTATCGAATGGGCCATTGAGCAATGCCGGGAACTCAAAGCGGCGGGTGTCCCGGTCCTGCATTTTTATACCATGGGCAAAAGTCAAGCCACCAAGCGCATTGCAGAAGCGGTTTTTTAGTGCGATAGGGTCCTTGAGCCTTCTGGTTGCGGTGCTGTTCCGGAACGCGGATGGGCAGGGTTTGTCCGTGCCAGCCGGTAACAGCGATATGCAGGCGGTCTTTGCATCGCAGGTGCCTCGTTTGGACGGGCGATTGGACGATCCGGTTTGGCAACAAGCACAGCGCATCTCGCATTTTACCCAAAGGGAACTTCAATTGGGCGTTCATTCCACCGAGCGAACCGAGGTGGCTGTAGCCTATGATGATAACAACTTGTACATCGCTGTTTGGTGTTACGATCAAAATCCCCATGACCTTATAGCCAGGGAATTACGTCGTGATTTTGATTATACACTCGATGATAATTTCATTGTGGTGATCGATCCGTACAGGGACCGGAGGAACGGCCTCATGTTGGTTACCAATCCCGTAGGCGCCAGGGCTGATGTGCAGATTTTTAACAACGGGGCTTCCACCAATGCTTTTTGGAACGGGGTTTGGGATGTCAAGACCACGGTGAACAGCGAAGGTTGGTTTGCTGAATTTGAAATACCCCTTTATACCTTCAAATACCGGGTGGGTCTGGAGGAACAAGAATGGGGCATCAATTTTGAGCGTAACATTCGGCACAAGCGTGAGCAGGTTCGATGGAAAGGCTGGGCCAGGGATCACCGAATTGAGCAAATGAACCTGGCGGGGGCTCTGCGCGGTCTGCATCGTTTATCCCAAAAACAAATGGTGGAAATCAAGCCCTATGCCTTGGGAGGTGGTGAATTCAAACCGGATCAGCGCCGACCCGTAGGCACGATGGGGGCCGATGTTAATTATTTGTTAAACCCGACCTACCGCCTAAACCTGACAATTAACACCGATTTTGCCCAGGTGGAGGCCGACCAACAACAGATTAACCTGACAAGGTTTCCTCTTTTTTTTCCGGAACTCCGGGAATTTTTCCTGGAAGGGGATGACTACTTCAATTTTGGTTTTGGGGGCAACCGCATTATTCCCTTCTATACCCGACGGATGGGTTTGGATGACCAACGGGAATCGGTTCCAATTTTGGCCGGAGCCCGGCTTTTGGGGAAGGAAGACCATCGAACGCTGGGCTTCATGTCCCTTCAAACGGCCGCTACCGAGAACCAAGCATCGACCAATTATACCACCGCTTCTTGGCGTCAGGATGTTGGAAACCAGAGTGTTATAGGGGCCATGACGACCAACCGAATCACCGGAGATCGTTGGCACAGTACCAACGGCATCAACGGACGGTACAGCACTTCCAGGCTTTGGGGTTCCAAAAACTTGGATCTGGGCGGGGCCATTCTGCATACGTACGCCACCGATAAAGGTTGGGATGCAGGGGCTACGGCCTACCGTTTTTTTGTGCATTATCCCAACGACCGTTGGACTGTTTTTGCATCGGCCCAGCGGGGTTCGGAGGCCTTTGAGCCCGAAGTTGGGTTGTTGTTACGTCGCGGTTTTCGTGAGCAGTTTATCGATGTTGGATACAGACCCCGACCCCGGCAGTCCAACCACTGGGTTCGGCAATACGATTTTCGACCGGTTCAAATAACGCATACGCAATACGACGATAACGGTGCGATTCAATCGTTTAATTACAGCGTGCAGGTTTTGGGGTTGGATACCAAAAGCGGGGAATCGTTGAACCTGAGTCACGGCTTGGTTGCAGAAGGTTTGAGGGCCCCTTTTGTACTGGCCCCCGGTCTGGTGATTCCGCAGGGTTTGTATTGGTGGCAGCAATCAAGCGCTCGCCTGCGCACCTTCAAAGGGCGCAAAATGGCCTTGGATAGCCGTTGGGCCTGGGGTGAATTTTACGATGGCCGCAGTGTCCAAACCCAAACCGAAATTCTATGGCGCAGCAGCCGTTATGTGGGTTTTAATCTGCGCTTTGAGCACAACCGAATCCAGTTGCCGGCGGGTTCTTTGGAAACCAATCTATGGGGAACTCGGATGACCTACGCCTTGAATCCACAGGTTTTTGGATCCCTCTTGGGTCAATGGAATTCCAGCCAAGACGAATTGAATTTGAATTTTCGCCTGCAGGTGATCCCGTCCATTGGCAAAGATTTTTTCTTGATTATCAACCAAATTTACAGCACCCAACAAGAGGCCTGGTTGCCGACGCGGGGAACGATTTTGGGAAAATTAATTTGGCGCTTTGTAGTTTAGGCGGCCTAGTTGGCTGATTTAAAGACCTTTGGATAAGCGGGGTTGCGCTTGGAGGATGCGGGTATACAGGTGGGCGGCATTGGTGGAATAATACAGATCGCAGGTTTGGTTGCTGGGTCCGGAACCGGGCCGACGTTGAATACGCAGGATGGGTTTTTCGTTGTTACGAACAAACAATTTGACCTTGGCGCCGGATTTGGTTTTGAAATAGCCTTTGGCCGAATAACCATCGGCAAAACCGTTGATTTTCATACGAATGGGGGGTATTTCGGCGACCGTATCCACCGAAACTATTTGTTCCCAGGGTAGGTCGGTGCCATACATCCCTTCGATGCGCAGGCCTTGTTGGTTCACCGAGAGCGTTGAGGGACGGTCCCCCGCCCACATCAAAACCGAAACCAGTATCAGGGCGCCGAGCAGGACTCCCGGCGCCAAAAAGCGCAGACCGCGAGGGGAGGGCAGTCGGTCTCGGTAGGTCCAGGTAAACCAAGTTAGTCCACCCAAGGTCCAGTACAGGGTAACGGGGGCGGCCCATCGACGGTAGCGGTCCGTGTTCGCCTCGGAAAGATCGATGAAACCGTTGTGAACCAAGGCGCCAAGAAGGCCTCCAAGGAGGAGACCCCAAGCCAACCCGTCAAAAAATCGACGCTGAAGCCTCAAATATCCTTGAAGGTCAAAGGCTGTTTGTTCTTCAGCCGACATCGAGTTGTACCCGTTCAGCCAGGTTCCTGCGTTGGCAGGGGTTATCAGTCGTCCCAGGGCCCCAAAGACGATGGCCAAAAAGAAAGGGAGGAAGAGGAGTTCCATCACAGCCTTAAATTTACCCCAGGATGCAAAAACTTGGAACTTGTTGGGGCCGGTCTTGGCCCATTGGATGGACCTTTTGCTTGGCCCTATGGGCGTTCGGGATAGGCTCTGCCAGGGCGGTGAATCAACCAAACAAGGGCGAAGAAGCCTGGGTTGAGACCACCCTGCGTCAACTCACGCTCCGTCAAAAGATAGGTCAGCTCATCATGGTTCCTGTTTTTGCCCAAGCCGATACGGCCGATGCCCAGGTTTTGGGCTTGCTTCGTGAATACGAAGTCGGTGGGCTTATTTGGATGAAAGGCAAGAGCGGCAAGCTCCTTTCTTTGTTACAACACTACAAAAAAGCATCGAAACACCCTCTTTGGATGGCTATGGATGCCGAATGGGGGGCGGCCATGCGTTTGGATGATCGGCCTCGTTTCCCTTATGCCATGACCATGGGGGCCTGTCGTGACACGGTTTTGGTAGAGGCCTTGGCCGAAGCCATGGGAAGGGAACTGAAGGAATTGGGGATGCATATCAGTTTTGGCCCGGTGGCCGATGTGAATAGCAATCCTTTTAACCCGGTGATTGGGTTTCGTTCCTTTGGGTCTGAACCCCGCGATGTCCTCGCGATGGCTTTGGCCTATGCACGGGGTTTGGAGAAGGCCGGTGTGATGTCTTGTGCCAAGCATTTTCCGGGACACGGGGATACCGAAGTGGACTCCCACCATGATTTGCCGGTCTTGAACAAGAGCAGGGCGCAATTGGATAGCCTAGAGCTCAGCACCTTTCGAGGCCTTTTGGGATTGCCCTCCATGATGTCGGCTCACTTGATCGTGCACGCGTTGGATAGTGGGCTGGACCTGCCGGTGAGTTTGAATCCTGCGGCCTTGGAGGGGCTCCTTCGACGCCAATGGGGATACAAGGGCGTGATCTTCAGCGATGCGCTCAACATGAAAGGAGCCAGCCAATGTTACCCGCCCGGTGAATTGGAGTGGAAGGCTCTGCAGGCCGGTAACGATGTCCTGCTTTATGTGACGGATGTACCCAAGGCGGTCCAACGCATTGAACAAGCGCTCCTCGCCGGTGAATGGACCGAGTCGGCCTTGGATGAAAAGGTTCGTCGAATTCTAAGCGCCAAATACCGGTATGTTCTAAACGGCCTTGAATCGCCAAACGGTCCAGGGAAAACCATCGCCACCAACCGCGAGCTCCCGCCTTCCTTGCTCCAAGAACGGTGCTTTAACAAAGCATTGACGGTATGGAATCCGGCAGGCTCGGTCATGCCTGAACGGAGGCCCGACGGCCAAAGGCTGTACCTGGCCTTGGGCGGGGATGCCCCCCGCGATGCCTACAATCGCTTGGGTCTCTATGTCCAGGCTGATTTTTTGCATTGGCCTTGGAAGGGTGCCGCGGAACCTGATTTTCGTTGGGCCCATCCGGGTGCAACGTCCTTGGATTCGATCCTTTGTACCTACCCCGAATGGGTGGTGGCCTGGCATGTGCCCAGTCAGCGATGGTCCACGGGATTGGGGATGGACAGCCTTCGTTTGCAGCGCTGGAAGGGTTTGATGGACAAGGCTCGGGCTAAGGGGGTTCGGATGGTGCATTTGTTGTTTGGAAACCCCTTGGCTTTTACCCGCATGCAGGTCAAGGAGACGATTCTTTGTGCCTACGAGGATAGGCCCGAAGCCTATACCGCCGCCGTTCAGGCCTTGTTTGGTGCTTCCGATGCGCCCGGTCTTTTGCCCCTGCGTTGGCCGGCCTCTCACCATGGCCTGGCGCAAACCGAGAAACAGGACCCCGTCCTGCGATGGCAGCCCCGACTTCAAAACGAAAGCGTTCGGGGTCAGCCGGCTCTATCATCGCGCTGCATTTCCATGGCCGATTCCTTGGTGGAGGCGGTCCGGAAGCAAGGTGCTTTTCCGGGGGCTCAATTGCTGGTCGCGCAGGGAGAACGCATCTTGATGGCCAAAGCCTACGGTAGCACCGATACCAGCGGCGTGATTCCCGTGGATATGGGGCATGTTTACGATCTGGCTTCTCTCACCAAGGTTCTATCGACGGCCTTGGCCGCTATGCATTTGCACACCGTTCGTCCCCTGCCATTGCAAGCGACGATGGGCAGCTTGTTACCCGAACTCAAAAAACATCCCTTGGGCAGCCGCAAACTCGCCACCGTTCTAACCCACCAGGCGGGGCTGGCTTCGCATATCCCTTTCCAAAAAATTTTGGGATCGGATACCAACCTGGCCCGCGTTTGGTCTGACCTCCAACACAAGCCTTCTTTGTTACGTGATTCCCTGGAGAAAAGGATTTTGGCCCTGCCCGTGGAGCCCGAGGGGACGTATCGCTACAGCGATTTGGGTTTGTTATGGGTCGAAAAGTGGCTTCAAAAAGAATACATGGCTCGGTACCGAATGGATTATCGTTCCTTTTTGACCAAGGCTTGGTACGAACCCTGCGGTGCGAATCGTTTGGGATTTGTTCCTACCCGGCGGCTGCCTTTGCATCGCCTGGTCCCAACCGAGGTGGATACTCTTTGGCGCAAAACCACCGTTCACGGGCAGGTTCATGATCCCATGGCCGATTTGATGGGCGGGGTGGGTCCGCATGCAGGGCTTTTTGGGACAGCCGCGGATGTGGCCCGGGTGATGATGCCTCTGGTTACGGGGTATTTTCCGGGTTCGGCCAAGGTGGACCCATCCACCGTGAGCCGTTTCACGACGGCGTATTTTGCCGGTAACCGCCGAGGCTTGCTTTGGGACAAACCGCTACCAGGTTCCACCCAGGCTGCCGCTCCACGCAGTTTTGGTCACAGCGGATTTACGGGAACCTATGTTTGGGCCGATCCCGAAACGGGGTTGATTTTGGTCTTTTTGTCCAACCGCATTCACCCCAACGCAGAGCCCAATCTCTTGGCTCGGTCCAATCTAAGGACTGATTTGTGGGACCTTTTTTACAAGGAGGTCAAGGCGTCATTGAATCCTCCAACCCGTATTCCCTAAACCTTGGGAGGAAGAGAACCTTTTGGGTTTTGAATTGTCCTATACCTAAGCCTTGTTATGAATCAACCCATGCGAATCGGAATGGTCTGTTACCCCACCTACGGGGGAAGCGGCGTTGTGGCCACCGAATTGGGCAAGGCCTTGGCCGATCGGGGTCATCAAGTTCACTTTGTATCCAATTCATTGCCGGCTCGCCTGGATGTCTTTCGTGAAAATCTCTATTTTCATGAGGTGAGCATGGTTCACTACCCGCTTTTTGAGCATTCGCCCTATGTGCTGGCCCTCACCGGCAAGCTGGTCGAGGTGGTGCGAGAGCAAAAGCTGGATTTATTGCATGTTCATTACGCCATTCCTCACGCTACGGCGGCCCACTTGGCCCGAGAAATTCTGGCAGGGCAAGGCATACGGGTCAAGGTAATCACCACCTTGCACGGCACCGATATCACCTTGGTGGGCAAGGATCCCAATTACGCTCCGGTGGTCAGTTTTGCGATTCAGCAATCCGATGCGGTGACCGCTGTTTCAGATTTTTTGAGGGATGAAACCCATCGCTATTTTGATTGCCGCAAAAAAGTCATTACGGTTCCCAATTTTGTGGACCTCCATCGATTTACGCCTTCGGTCCGACCCGGTTTAAGGGAACGATTTTGTCCCGCCGGTCATCGGCTCTTGATCCATATATCCAATTTTCGGCGGGTCAAGCGTATCGACCGTGTGGTGGAATGGTTCCATCGAATTTCCGATCAAGTACCTTCCAGCCTTCTCATGGTGGGGGACGGCCCTGAATTGCCCCGTGCAGAGCAAAGTGTCCGGGAAGGAGGCTTAACCGGAAAAGTGCATTTTATCGGTCGTCAAGATCCGGTCGAGAGCCTTTTGGGCGTTTCGGATCTTTTGCTTTTGCCTTCCGAAACCGAGAGTTTTGGTTTAGCGGCCCTGGAGGCCATGGCTTGTGGCGTTCCGGTTATGTCCAGCGATGCCGGTGGATTGCCCGAATTGATCGAGGACGGTCGCTGCGGAATCCTGGTCCCCGAAAACGGGCAAGAACAAGGAATCCAAAAGGCGGTCGCCTTGTTATCCAATCCAACCATGTTGGAACAATTTCGCCAAGCATCCATACGCCGTGCATCGGACTTTTCCCTGGACCGGGTTCTGCCTTTGTACGAAGCGCTGTACCGCAAGGTTTTGGAGGAGGACAACCGGTGAGTCCCCGTACCCTCATCCCCATCGATTCCACCGTGGTCAAGGCCGTTGATTTGGTCAAAGACTATGGTACGTTTCGGGCCGTTGACGGGCTGAATTTCGAATTGAAAGCGGGGGGTGTGATGGGTTTTTTGGGCCCCAACGGGGCGGGCAAAAGCACGACCCTTCGGATGTTGGTGGACCTGATTCGGCCAAGCAGGGGGCAACTTTTTTTGTTTGGTCTCAACTACCGTTCCCATCGCCAACATATCCTTGCGAGAATTGGTTGCCTGATCGAAAAGCCGGATTTTTATAAATACCTCAGTGCGCTCCAAAACCTCGAATTGCTCGCCAGGGCCTCCGGGGTCAAGGAACCGAGACTTCGTTCGCTGGAGCTCATGGATTTTGTGGGACTTAACGGTCGGGAAAACGATAAGGTTTCATCGTTTTCGCACGGGATGCGTCAACGCCTGGGCCTGGCCCAATGCCTCTTGCACGACCCGGACCTGGTGGTTCTTGACGAGCCTGGGACTGGGTTGGATCCTCAGGGTTTGGTCGATATGCGGGAAATGATTCTGAATCTCAACCGGGAGCAAGGCAAGACGATTTTGTTGTCCTCCCATCATTTGTCCGAGGTTGAGGCGGTCGCCACCGATTTGGTGGTGGTGGATCGGGGTCGTTGTGTGGTACAGGGTTCTGCCAAAGCATTGTTATCCCAAAGTGAGCGTCAAATTCGCATCACCGTGGGGCGCGCCACCGAGGCGTTGGCTTTGTTGAATGCCGGTCCTTGGGCAGGTGGGGGTCGATTGAACGATCGTGGTGAATTGACCATGGCGTTGGGTCGAGAAGAAGTCCCTGCAGCGGTCCAATTCCTCACCCAAAACGGCTTTGAGGTTTATGCGATTGAATCCCGCCAAAAACTGGAAGATTATTATATGAATCTGTTGAACCATCACCAAACCGAACGCTGATGTGGTGGACTGCTCTGCGCAATGAAAGCGTTAAAATCCTGGCGAAACCCCGATCTTATTTGGGATTTCTGGCCATTACCCTGCTGGTGGGGGTGATCCTTTTGGCCCTGGCGCTGGATGGAAAGTCGTATATAGAATTTGTTACTTCTTCTTTGCAGCAAAGCCTCACGGTCGAGGGCAGCATGTTGAACGGGTATTTGGTGGGCTTTATCGTTCTGCAAATGCTGGTGGTTCACCTGCCTTTGTTGGTGGCCTTGGTGACCGGTGACCTGGTATCCGGCGAAGCCGCCATGGGTACATTGCGTAATTTGTTAACAAGGCCCTTATCCCGCAGAGGGCTTTTGCTCAGCAAGTACGGGGCTGCTGCTGTTTATACCTTGGTTTTGTTGTTATGGCTTGGGATCATGGCCGTCCTGGTTTCGCCTTGGATTTTTGGGGTAGGGGACTTGGCGGTGCTTAGCAACGAAGGCTTGCAAATTTTGCCCTCCGAAGAGGTGCTCCCCCGTTTTCTTCAGGCTTTTGGGGTGGCTTTTGCTGCTTTGTATACGGTGGCCTGCCTGTCAGTGACCCTCTCGTGTTTTGCGGACAATTCCATTGGTCCCATCGTGGGGACCATGGCGACTATCATGGTTTTCACCTTGATAGGGACCCTGGATGTGGCGTTGTTTGATCAGGTCCGACCTTTTTTGTTCACCACCCACATGGCGGCCTGGCGGTCTTTGTTTTTGGATCCTGTTCCTTGGGGGGATATTCTCTTTTCGATGGTGCTCTTGGGAGCCCATTGGGTCTTGCTGATAGGCATCGGCCTGTGGACCTTTGAGCGCAAAGACATCCTTACCTAACCAAGGCCTCCCGCTTCTAAAATCTTTCGAATATGTTCGGCCTCGCTCGTCTTCTTTTTTTTGGCTTTTTTTCCTTTGGATTCATCAGCATTGGACAACAAGCCCTTGCCCAGAAAAGTGCGGCAGCAGCCTCGGCTTCGACAGCAGCCTCGGCTTCAATGGATGCCGAGACCCTGGTGAACCGCCTGGTTCAACGCAGCGCTTCTCTCAGGGATTTGGCGGCCGAAGTGCAGGTACAGGCCGATGTGCCACGGGTCAAAATCAGGCCCTTGTCGGCCACCATGCACTACCTGGCCCCGGATCGTTTTCATTTGCAAAGCCCCCGCCTGGCCTTGCTGCCCCGACAGAATCCCATGGAGCTTTTTGAGTTTCTCAAACGCCCGCAGGGTTACCGCGGGATGTTGATGGGTGAGGACAAGGTGGGTCGTCAAAGCGCGGTTCAGCTTTCTTTGTTGCCAACCGGGGCGGATCAGGATTGGCAATTGATTCGGCTTTGGGTTCAGCCCACTTCCGCCCGCATTCTACAGGCCGAAATCACACGTCGAAGCACGGGCACGGTCCAAATGCAATATTTCTACCGCAGTGCCAACCCGCCAACGGATCCAGCCGGCTTGGATTTGCCGGATAGCTTGTTGTTTGAAATGGATGCCAGCAGCCTCAAACTTCCCAAAGCACTGACCGCCGATCTACACAGGGGAAGTCCTCGCGATGCCGCGAAGGCGGCCTCACGCCCCTTGCAGGCTCCCGATGGCAAAGCCCGGGTCGCCATGGGATTTCGATGGATTTCCAAAAATCAAGGGGCGGCTGCGCGTTTTTTCAAGACCCAAAAGGCCGGGTAACTGCTTATTTTGCGTGGGTTTTGCAACCTCGGTTCGAGGTCGCATCCCGCGTTATTCAAAAATCCTATGAACCAACCACTGAGCGAACAAGAGCTCTTGCGCCGCGCCTCCTTGGATTCCCTTCGGGGCTTGGGGGTGGAGCCTTACCCTTCCGCCTCGTTTGAGAGGACCCATCGGACCGCCCAAGTTTTAAGCGATTTCAGCGATGAAGATTCGGCTGCTTGGCAAGAGGTGTCCCTTGCGGGTCGTTTGATGAGCCGACGCATCATGGGCAAAGCATCCTTTGCCGAACTTCAAGATGCCAGCGGTCGCCTTCAGTTGTACATCAGCCGCGATGAAATTTGTCCCGGTGAGAACAAGGATGCCTACAACGAAGTCTTCAAGAAGCATTGCGATATTGGCGATTGGGTCGGAGTCAAGGGCTTTATTTTTCGCACCCAGGTTGGTGAAATAACGCTTCATGTAAAAAGCTTTTTTTTCTTGGCCAAGGCCTTGCGTCCGTTGCCGGTTGTCAAACG
>Ga0214923_10000486_pt1 | contig 60414 bp, 51 predicted proteins | sample LL1510_MetaG_FD_177993 | JGI IMG/M metagenome (GOLD analysis project Ga0214923, IMG submission 177993) | Freshwater microbial communities from Lake Lanier, Atlanta, Georgia, United States - LL-1510 | ecosystem: Environmental > Aquatic > Freshwater > Lake | place: USA: Georgia | collected...
ATAAACAAGATCTTTTGACTTTACTCAAAAAGTTAAAGTCAGAAGGCAAAAGAATCCACATTTACGGAATGTCAACTAAGTTAAATACTATTCTTTCTTACTGCGGTATTAGTACAGATTTAATTGAGTGCGCTGCTGAAAGAAGTCCAGAAAAATTTGGAGCAACAACTATTAGTGGCATACCAATGGTAAGCGAAGAAGAAAGCAGGAAAAGTGTAGATGTCTATTTAGTTGGCCCATATCATTTTAAAGAAGAAATTCTTAAACGAGAAGAAGAAACAATTAAAAGAGGGGTTAAATTTTTATTCCCATTACCAGAAATTGAAATTATTTAATAATGAATGTATTATTAATTGGCGCAGGATTTTGGGGCGCTAAAATATTAAACACACTTAAAAAGTTTAATGATATTAACATTAAAGTCTTTGATACCAATACTAAGATCCTAGACGAATTAATTAATCAAAATATATCTATTACCAATAATTTGAATGAAAGTATAGCCGATTCAAATACTGATGCAGTATTCATTATAACTCCACCTCATACCCATTTTGAATTAGCTGATCAATCTTTAAAACACAATAAGCATGTTTTTGTAGAGAAACCAATAACATTAGCTTATAATGACGCTTTAAATCTAAAGAAAACGGCAGAAAGTAACAATAAAATTTTACATACAGATAATACTTTCATCTATACGCCAGAAATTAATTTTCTTAAACAAGTAATTAATTTTGATTTTATAGGTAAAATAACTAATTTCGAATCAACTAGAGCAAACTGGGGACCATTTAAAAAAGATATAGATGTCGTTTGGGATTTAATGACTCACGATATTAGTATATTAAATTATATTGTGCCAAATAAATATATCCTTCAAGGAGTTTCTGCCACAGGCTCTAATCAAATAAATAAAAATGTAATAGAAAAAGCTAGAGCTACATTATTCTACTCTAATGATTTTACAGCTTATATAGATGTTAGTTTTTTAAATCATAATAAAGTTAGGAAAATTGCCCTAAATGGGACATTAGGTATTGTGCATAATGACTCAGCTTTGCTAGATGCAAAACTTGTAATTGAAAGACCAAACCAAACTCCAAAAGCTTATGAACCTCAACAACTTATTGATCCATTATATTTAGAAATTAATCATTTCTTTGAATCAATCAAACAAAATAAAAATACTTTAAGTGGCGCGAATGAAGGAGTTTGGACTGTTAAAGTTTTAGAAAAAATTAGTCAATCTATCAAAAATAATGGAGAATATATTAGGGTCAATGAATAAATTTTTTTTAAAAGTTTTAAAAAATATAAAGTTAGGTAAAAATGTAAAAATTTCACCTTTTACAAATATTTATGGATCTGAATTAAAAGATAATGTATTTATTGGTCCATTTGTAGAAGTACAAAAAAATGTTATTATAGGTGAAAATTCAAGAGTTCAAAGCCATAGTTTTATTTGCGAAGGAGTTAATATCGGTAAAAATGTTTTTATTGGACATAACGTAAATACTATCAATGATAATTTACCAAAAGTTAATAATAAAAATTGGGTAGTACAAAAAATTATAATTAAAGATAATGTAAGTATAGGTACAGGATCAACCATTATGGGTAATATTATAATAGGTAAAAATTCTATAATTGGCGCGAATTCATTAGTAACAACTAATATTCCAGATAATGAAGTATGGGTTGGATCACCAGCTAAATTTTTAAGAAAAATATGAAACTTGGCGTAATTATTTCAGTATATAATGGAATTGAATTTTTAGAACAATGTCTAAAAGATTGGATATTTTTAAGATCCGAATTAGATATTAAAATTGCAATAGTAGATTGTTTATTCGCTAATTTTGAAGGAGAAACTCCAAATTCAAATGATGGTACTATAGAATTACTTGAAAAATATCTACAAGAAGGTAAGATAGATTTTTTTCAAAAACTTGAACCAAATTTACAAGAGAATGAAGCAAGAAATGTAGGAATTCAATATTTATTAGATCAAGATGTTACTCATATTTTAACTACTGCGCCAGATGAAATTTTTGAAACAAAAGATATAAAATATCTTTTTAATTTCCTAGAGAATGACAAAGAAAATGCCGTATTTTACTTAAACTACAAGAATTATATTGGAAACAAAAAAACTTATATTTTAGGATTTAAACCTAAAAGAATTTGGTTAACTCAATATGAAAGCTGTTTATTTAATGGTCTGAGATTTGATGATGATGGAACTTTTTACGAAGTAAATTCTAAACAAATAATAAAAGATGATTATTTTCCTTTTATAACTATTCCTGAATTGCAAATTAAACATTACTCTTGGTTAGATGGAAAAACAAGTGAAAAGAAAATTCAATATCAAAAATCAAGGGGATGGATTTGCTCTTATAAAATTGAAAATAACAAAGTATCTTTTAATGAAGAATTTTATAAACAAAATCCTAATATAGAAATACCAAAGCTTTATTGTGAATAATCCTAAAATTTTTACTGGGAAACCTTCTAGATATGGAGATATTATTTGTTTTATTCCTTTCATTACATATTTAAAAAAGATTTATCCAGAGTCTTATATAACTTTTTTTATAGATAAAACTTGCGCCCCAGTTACTCAATTTCTTTTAAACTATCCCGGAATTGATCGTTTTCAACTTTCTCTTGAAGAAGATAAAGTTACGCCAAAAGATATTGATAAAAATTATAATATAATATTTAATCTTTATAATAATTTAACAAATCCATATTACTACAATTATCATAATGTACAAAAAGAAAATTTTATAATGTCTGAAATTTATACCAAAGATGGTTTAGCTAAAATTAATCCAAAAGAATATGATATACTCACAAATCAAGAAAAATTTCCAGTATTAAATCAATATTTTAAAACAGAAAGATCTCAAAAAACGATAGCGATTTGGCCATTTTCTGGATATGGAGATTCAGAAACCACAAGAAAAAGATCTCCCTCGGCAGAATGGTGGTCAATATTAGCTCATGCTTTAGTTTTAAAAGGATATAAATTATTAGAATTTGGTCATCCCAACAATAAATCTCTTACAGAAAAGACCAGCAAAATACAAGATCTAAGACATATGTCATTATTTGATTCAATTAAAATATCTTTAGGATGTGATTTAGTAATTACTACTGACTCTGGAGTATCTCATATTTTTGGGGCATATGGAATGAATCAAATTTGCTTATATTCTCCTTATCAATTAAATCATTTTCAAAATTTTGAAGCCATGACTCCAGTAAATTATAAAAATAACTTGACTTTATTCTGCGGGTATGATAATATTAATAGTATTAATCAAGAAGAGATTATTAATATTATAAAATGAAAATATGGCTAGGTGGCATAACAAACTCAATAGATGTAATACCTCTTATAGAAAAGAGTTTACCATATTTCGATGGTATTATTTTTACTTTAGACGAAAAATCAGATAAGAATTTATTTGATAAATTTGAAGAATTAAAGAAGAATAGCGATAAATTTAATTATATAATAAGGCCATTTGCTCAAGCTCATGATTGGCGAGCAAATGATTGGCTTCATTCTGGATTAATTAAATCTGGAGATTATGTTTGCGTAATGGATTCAACTGATAGATTTAATGATAATTTTTTAATTAATCTTAAAGCAACAGTGAATCAATGGAATGAAGCTAGTATAAATTCAATCTTTTTAGATCGTCCATTTATTTTTAAATTTACTGGACATCAATATTTTGAATCAAGTCCTCATTGGGGTATAGCAAATCTGCTTAATAAAATTATTAATTTAAGTGCGGATCCGTCTTACAAAAGAGAAAACTATATTATAAATACTAGAGATGTATTAAGATACGGCATAATTCATCCTATTAAATATTTTTGCGAATACAAGAGATCAAATGCTACTCAATTACTTTACCAACAATTTGGAAATAATATTTGGCAATATCATGAAAACCAAAGATTAATATTTCAGATTTTTGTTGAGCAAGAGTTAGGTTTTACATGTACAGTTCAAAATTTAATAAATTATATATCAGAAGGAATTAGAAATAAAAATTTATCAGAATATATCATTGACTATATTCAACTTGAAGTAAATATGCAAGATTTAGTAAGGTTTTATATCCTCAAACAAGACTTTCTTAATGAAATTGCAGTTAATAGATTTAATTGGAGTTTTAGAAAATTTTATTATAATAATGAAACTTCTCAAGGCAAGAATGATGGATTTGTAGGATTATTTAATCAATACCGACTTAAACAAAATCGAGGCATGGAATGATTAAAGCTAAAATATTTGGATGGAGATGTAAACCTTTAGATGTAGTTTCCAGAGTTGAAGAAGGACTACAAAATAATGACGTTGTTTTTGTAGATGAAAATCCAGATTTAATTTATAAAAACGAAGACTTCTTTGATGAGGCGATTGAGTTTAAAAAAAACTGCACAAATAATCCATTTGTTATTTTTAATATATTAGATCTTCAAATCAGAAATCCAAATTATAATTTAAAAAAATTAAAAGAACAATTGAATCATGCAAATGTAGTTACTTGCATATCGCACACTGTAAAAAATCAAATTAAAGAATATCTTAATATAAATGCAGAAGTAATTTACAATCCAATTAAAGATATTTATTTTAATAATTTAAAAAAAACTATACCATTTCTTTACGTTGGTAGAGCAAATGATGCAAATAAAAGATTTTTCTTAATAAGAAATATGTTACAAAATATTAATGGAGAAACTGAATTAGTAATCTGTGGGTCAGAAAATCCTAATTTTGGTAATTATATAGGTATTGTTGATGATGAAACATTAAATGATATATATAATGCTACGAGATTTGTCCTTTTGCCTTCAAAATTTGAAGGAATAGGATTATCTATGATTGAAGGAATGATTGCTGGCGCTATACCAATTACTTGTAATGATAATCCAACTGCTTTAGAATTTTCTCCAAAAGAGTTTATATGCGATCCACATCCACAAGCTATTCTAGATAAAATGATGGAAATACATAAAAATTATTCTCAAAACCAACAAATTGCACTTGAATATGGTAAAAAATATTTAGAAACAATGAATAAAAATCAAGTAGCGAAAAATATTATAAATATATATAATAAGTATAATGCAAATAAAGTTTAATAATTTAAATGCCCAATATTTAGAAATCAAAGATAATTTAACCAAATCATTTGATAAGTTATTTAGTGATTCATCTTATATTGGCGGACCAATGGTAGAAGAATTTGAAAAAGAATTTTCTAAATATATTGGGGTTAAATACTCAATTGGAGTATCAAATGGCACAGATGCAATTATGCTTGCAATAAAAGGATTATGTCTTGAAGAACCTACTATAATTTATATTCCAGCAAATACTTTCGTTGCAACTATTTTTGGCGCAGAACAAGCATTACCAAACGCTAGAATAGAACTTATTGATTGTAATGAGGATTATCTTATAGATGTTCAAAAACTAGAGCAACGTTTGAAACGAACAAGAATATTATATAAAAACAGTATAATCATGCCAGTTCACCTTTATGGTAAATCTTGTGATATGGCGAAAATCATTGATTTAGCTAATAAATATGAATCGTATATCGTAGAGGATGCTTCCCAATCTCATGGATCTATTATTTTAAATAAAAAAACTGGATCATTTGGTCATGCTTCCGCTTTTTCTTTATATCCCGGAAAAAATCTTGGAGCGATGGGTGACGCAGGGATAATTACAACAGATTCAGAAGAAGTATTTAATATAATAAAAAAATTAAGAAATCTAGGCTCTCAAGAAAAATATGTCCATGAATTAAAAGGTTTTAATCATAGATTAGATTCAATACAAGCGGCAGTTCTTATTGAAAAAATAAAAAAACTTGATTCATGGAATAAGGCAAGAATTAAAATTGCTAATTACTATATTGATAAAATTAAAAATCCTAAAATTATACTTCCGAAAAAATCTGAGCATATTGAACATGTATATCATATATTCTGCATCAGAACAAATCAAAGAGACAATTTAATTTCATATCTAAAAAATAATAATATTGAAAGCGGAATTCATTATCCAATACCAATTGAATTAATGCCAATGTATAAAAATTTAAATTTTAATAATGAAAATACTCGCCAATTTAGCAATCAAATCTTAAGTTTACCCATTCATCCATTTATGAATGAAACAGAAGTAGAATATATTTGCGATATACTAAATAAATTTTAATATGATATTTGACACTTTCATGTATAATGGTGAAGAGGATATCTTAGATATTCGTTTAAATACTCTAGATTCAATTGTTGATAAGTTTATTATTGTTGAATCAAATATATCTCATAGCTTACTACCTAGAGAATTAGAATACCCAAAACAAGCAGATAGATTTTATAAATTTAAAGATAAAATTCATTACTATCAAGGGTATTATTGCAAAGATAGGAATTTTATCGTTAATGATTGGAATGGCAGAGAAGTAATAGCACAGATTTTAATCAAAGAGCATGAATTAAAAACAACTGATAAAATCATACATGGAGATTTAGATGAAATTCCAAGGCCAGAATTATTAGAGAAAATTATCTTATCTGATCTTACTATGGAAAAACCATATACATTTATGATTGATAGTAGGCAGTTATGTTTTGATCTTGAATCAAGAGAACAAGCTCATAGTAGAGTTAGAGGTAATTTTCCGGGTTCAATTTTAATCAAGGGTGAACATTTAAATAAAAATCCAATCTTTTTCTTGAGACAAATTAGAGTGAATAATATTGTTAATGGAGTAGATTATAAAGATAGGTTCAATCTTGTTGAAAATGCTGGATGGCATTTTAGTTATTGCGCTGGATTAGATAGAACAGTTGATAAATTTAAATTCTTTTGTCATGCAAATGAAATGAATGATTGCGTTAAAGATAAAGAGGGCTTAATAAACTGCATTAAAAATAAAACTTCTTTTGACCCTGCAAAAACTCCGCTGTATCAAGTAGATTTCAATAAAGAGAATATGCCAGAATATGTATTGGATAATCCAGAATTATTTAAAAAAATGCTAAGTTTTAATTATTAAAATGGATTTATTATACAAAAATAGATCTCAAGAAGATCAAGAATTTATAAAATATGTTTGTAACGACATATTATCTAATCCCTATAAAGATAAACCATCGAGTACTTTATTCGCTGGAGTCTTTATAGATGGTAGAAATCGAGAAATAAATTCTTTAGAAGATTATGCTTGTTTTCATTCTTTTTCAGTATTTTCAGAATATTCATATCCAATATACGTTTTCGTTTATAATGTAGATAATTTTTTAGATAATAATCAAGATTTAATTAAAAAATACAATATTCAACTTTTTAAAATTAAAGAATTAAAATCATTAGAAGAATATTCTTCTTTTTGTATTAGACAACTTTATAATTTTTTACCTAGATCAATTGAAAATATCATAACATTACAACCAGACGCTATGTTAATTAAAAATGGATATGAAAAATATCTTTTAGATAATAATTTTATTTATGTAGGTGCACCTTGGTTACATGCACCAGCAATTGAATTTTTTGGAGAAGATGACAAATGGCATGATTTTTTTAATCCAGTAAGAGTGGGTAATGGTGGAATGAGCTATAGAAAATCTTCATTTTGCAGACAAGCAGCAGAGGCTTATGGAAATTTTCTTTTAAGAGAAAAATTCGCAGAAAACAATAAAAAACCTCAAGAAGATTTATTCTTTGCTGTAATAGCTAATCTTTATAAAAATATGCCAACTATTGAACAAGCTAAAAAATTTAGTATTGACCCATTAGATAAAATAGATTATAATAATAAAATAAGCTATGCATTTCACTATTTTAGCGCTATAAACCCTTGGAAATAATATGAGAAAAATATTTGAAATAGGAGTAGGTGAATCTTATACCTGTAGAACTAAAAGATTTTGGGGCTCTGAAATAGAATGTCATCTATTTGAACCAAATCCAATTCTATATAAAGAATTAGTCGATGCATCTAAAGAATATAAAAATGTACATGTATACAATCTAGCAATAATGGATAAATCTGGAGAAGAAGAGATATTTTTAATGAATAATTGTTCATACATTAATAATGTAGAATCTCCAGTTTTATTAAATCATGGTCAAAATTCTGATATAATAAAAAATACAGAAAAGATTAAAGTAAAATCAGATACAATAGATAAATTTGATAAAGGAGATATTGATGTTTTATTGATTGATACAGAGGGATGCGAATGGTTTGTGTTAGAAAAATTGATCAGCAGACCTAAACAAATTACTATAGAAACTAATACTATGGGGCGAGATGGAATTATTTATAATAAAAATATATATAAAATTCTATTTTGGATGTGGGAAAATAACTATCAGTTAGTTTTAAAAAATGATAATGATAGTCATTTTGTGAGAATAAAAACATGAAATATAATAAGATAAATATCTACAATCGTCACTTTAGTCGTAATAAAATTAATCCATTAAGACCAAAATGGTTTGATTATGAGAAAACATTCGTTAATTTATTAAATACCACAAATTTTGATCTGTGCAATCTTACAGTAATCTTTGAAAAAGAAGAGGACTATAATTCTTATTTTATTAAAAAATACGAAGGACAAAAACCTTTTAAAGTAAAGTTTATTAATACTGAAAGAGATAGATGGGTTAATAAAACTAGCGAAGATATCGCTTGGAGTAGAAGCATCGCAGCTGCAGCCGAAGTGATTCATAATGATAATCTTCCAACTAATGAATTAGTTTACATTTCAGATGATGATTTTCTTCATGTGCCTTATTGGTCAGAAGTAATGAAAGATTATATTGAGAATTTCATTCCAGATGAAAATTTTTGGGTATGTCCATGTGATTATGGAGATAAATATTACTTTATAGATGAAAAACAAACGATAGACCAATATGGAACAAACTTGGGAATGTACGCCAATCTTACATCTAAAATTAGAGTAAGCAATTATTGCCATTGGCGTTCTGTTCCAAATTGTTTAACTTCTAGCATGATGCCAGTTAATACTTTTAATAGAGATTTTGATCCTTATTGGAAAACTGGTTATTCAGATGGTTCACTCTGTAATGAATTGAAACAAAAATATGGAACTCAATTTTGGACTCCGATTAGATCATTAAGTTGCCATGTTGTTCATCCATTTATGCCACCATTTATAAATTGGGAAAAAATCAATAATCTTTAATGAAAATTCTAATATTAGGTTCCAATGGATTTGTTGGAAATAATTTTAATAAATTTCTACAAAATAAAAATTGCGAAGTCGAGGCGATTAATAGAGGTGATTGTGATTTCTTAAATAAAGATATATTTTTTAAATTATTAAAGCAAATAAATGCCAATTATATTATAAATTGTGCGGGTTATACTGGTAAACCTAATGTAGATGCATGTGAAGTAAATAAAGAGTCTTGCTGGCAAGGAAATGTAACTTTAACTAAATACCTATCAGATATTTGTTTTACTTTAAATACAAGATATATACAAGTCTCAAGTGGATGTATTTATTCTGGAACAAAAGGTAAATATGGTTTTACTGAAGAAGATGAACCAAATTTTTGTTTTGATCATCAACCTTGCTCTTATTATAGTGGTACAAAAGCCATAATGGAAGATCTTCTTAAAAAAGACCATAATGTTTATCTTTGTAGATTAAGAATTCCATTTAATCATGTATCAAATCCAAAAAATTATATAACAAAATTAATAAATTATGATACATTACTTAATGCTGAAAATTCTCTTACAAATATAGATGATTTTCTTGAGGCTTGCTATTACCTAATAACCAAAGGATGCGATACTGGAATATACAATATTACTAACACAAGATCAATGACAACAAAAGAAGTAACTAAATTAATCAATAAATATATAACAGATAAAAAATTTAACTTCTTTAAAAGCGAAGAAGAATTTTATTCTATTGCTGCTAAAACCCCAAGATCAAATTGCGTTTTAGACAATACTAAACTTAGAAAAACTGGATTTAAGATTAAAAATATACAAGATTCTATGGAAGAATCAATTAAAAATTATAGATGAATATACTTGTAACTGGTGGACTTGGTTTTATTGGTTCTAATTTTATTAAATATATAATTAATAAAAAAGAAATAAATATTGTTATAAATGTAGATACAATAACAAAACAACATTCTGCAGCAAACAAAAAAAATGTAAAAGATTTTGAAAATAATCTGAAATATAAGTTTCATGATTTTTGGTTAGAAACATTAGATAATTTTTTAATTAAAGATCAATTTAAAAAAATAATAAAAGAATACAGTATAACACATGTAGTTCATTTTGCCGCAGAATCTCATGTTGATAATTCAATATCTCATCCAAGGCGATTTGTTCAATCTAATATACTTGGCACATTTAATTTATTAGAAATTATTAGAGATTTTCCAGAAATTAGATTTCATCATATTTCTACTGATGAAGTTTATGGTAGTTTAGGTGAAGAAGGTAAGTTTACAGAAACAACAGCCTATGCTCCAAATTCACCATACTCAGCATCAAAAGCTGCAAGTGATATGCTAGTCAGAGCCTATAATCATACTTTTAAAGTTTTAGCTACAATTTCAAACTGCTCAAATAATTATGGCCCAAATCAACATAATGAAAAGTTTATACCAGTTGTTATCAACTCTATATTAAATAATAAAAAAATACCAGTTTATGGCAACGGAAAAAATATAAGAGATTGGATTTTTGTCGAGGATCATTGTGAAGCAGTATGGTTTGTATTAAATAATGGTAAAATTGGAGAAACCTATAATGTAGGTGGAAATTGTGAGAAAACAAATCTAGAGATTATTAATGATATTTGTCAAGTATTAAATGTTAATCCTCAAGACTATATATCTTTCGTAGAAGATCGCAAAGGACATGATTTTAGATATGCAATAGATAATACTAAAATCAGTAAAGAATTAAATTGGCATCCTAAAACTTCTTTTAATGAAGGATTAAAACAAACTGTTGAATTTTATAAAAATAGATCATAATATATAATATGAGCAAAAATTTTCAAGAAACCTATCATGGCAAAAAGATAGACACAGCAAATATTTTAAATATTGAGGATGCAAGTAAATTGATTAATGGAAGAAAAACGGTAGTTATTACTGGTGTTACTGGTCAAGATGGTAGTCATATGGTAGACTTTTTGCTAAAAAATACTGATTATCTTATTTTTGGTGGAGTCAGAAGGTTAAGTGTTTATAATCATGAAAATATTAAACATATTAACTCTGATAGATTTCATTTGATTAATTTTGATTTAACTGATTCTCATGCTATTTCAAGAACAATTGAAAAACTTCAACCAGATTATTTTATTAATTTTGCGGCCCAAAGTTTTGTCGCAAGCAGTTGGGATTTTGCAAGACAAACATGGGCAACAAATTCTACAGCAGTTCTTGATATTTTAGAAGGTATCAGATTGTATAAACCTTCTTGCAGACTTTATCAAGCTGGTTCAAGTGAAGAATTTGGAAATGTTGAATATGCACCACAAGATGAAAATCACCCATTAAAACCAAGAAGTCCATATGGAGCAAGCAAAGCTGCTTCTAGACAATTAGTTAAAGTATATAGAGAATCTTATAATATTTACGCAATTCAAGGATGGTTGTTTAATCATGAGGGTACAAGGCGAGGAGAAGAATTTGTTACAAGAAAAATAACAAAAAATGTAGCTCGAATTTTTAATTCAATTAAAAACAATCAAGAATTTGTTCCTTTAGAATTAGGCAACATTGAAGCCAAAAGAGATTGGAGTGATGCAGAAGATTTCGTAGAAGGTGTATGGATGATGCTTAATCAAGATAAATATAATAAAAATTATAATGGTACACCCAAAGAATATATATTCTCTTCAAATGAAACTCATACAATTAAAGAGTTCGTTGAAAAAGCATTTACTATCGCTGGAATTAATGGTAAATGGATTGGTGAAAATCAACATATTATGTATATTTCTGATGATAATAAAGTTCTTGTTCAAATAAATTCAAAATTTTATAGACCAGCAGAAGTAGAACTTCTTCTTGGAAATTCAAATAAAGCAAGAAAAGAATTAGGATGGTCACCAAAGATTTCATTTGACAAGCTAGTTGAAAAAATGGTAAGATGTGATATTGAAAACAGTAAATCATAAACTTTGTCAATTAGTAGTTAAAAAATTTGTTAAAGGAAATATTAATTGGCCAAGAGAGATTAAAATTGCACAAAGATTAGTTAAAAGATTTAATTCTTTTGATTTTTGGGATAATCTTAAAGAGTTAGGAAGCCCACCTCCTTCACTAGCTTGGTTTCTTAAACCAGAGGGTAAAGCTTTTATATTAAAAGAATATGAAAGTTTTAATTTAAATTTAAAAAAGGAGAAAGTAGAGTTAGAAGAAAATAAAGTAAATGAAGACAAAAACATTTGCAAAAAACCTAAAACCCTGCTAGAATTTATAAGATATGGGAAGAAAACCTAAAGAAGAAATTATTGAATCATCTGGTCCAAGTGCATCAGATAGATTACTATCATTTTTAAAAGATAATAAAGAAGATCATTATAATTTTGAAGATGAAGTTTATTATAAAGTTTCTACTGGCAGTTTAAATTTAGATATTGCTACTGGAGGTGGACTTTGCCCCGGACTTCATAGATTTATTGGAATGAATGAAGGCGGTAAAACATCAGAGGCATTAGAAGTAACAAAAAACTTTCTTAAAACAGTAGAAAATTCTAGAGCTTTACTTTTTAAAGCAGAAGGAAGATTGAGTAAAGAAATTAAAGAACGATCTGGAATTAAGTTTGTAACAGATCCCAAAGAATGGGTCGATGGAACTTGTTTTGTATTTGAATGTAATATTTTTGAAACAGTTTCGGAATTGATGAAAGATCTTATTCAATCTAATGATGAGAATAAAAGATATATGTTTATTCTTGATTCAGTTGACGGATTGATGACTAAAGGTGATGCTCAAAAAAGCATGACAGAAGCAACAAAGGTTGCTGGTGGAGCAGTTATTTCTTCAATGTTGATGAAGAAGATTTCTCTTGCACTTTCTAAGCGAGGTCATATAGCTATTTTTATCAGCCAAGTTCGATCTGATATTAAACTTGATCCTTATGCTGCGAATAAAGATATTCGCCAAACTACTGCTACTGGCGGAAATGCATTATTACATTTTGCCAACTGGATTCTTGAATTTGAACCAAAGTTTAATAAAGATTTAATTTTAGAAAAACCAAATGATAAATATGATCCAATCAAGAATAAAATTATTGGACATAATGTTAAAATAGTAATTAAAAAGTCTACAAATGAATCTACAAATTCTAAGATCCAATATCCAATCAAATATGGCCGCAAAGATGGATCTTCTGTTTGGAGAGAATATGAAATTATTGACCAAATTCTTTCTTGGGAATTTGCAACTGCAAAAGGTGCATGGGTTACTTTCTCAGATGAAATTATTGAAGAACTTAAAAATGTTAATTTAGAATTAAAAAAGCAACATCAAGGCATTGATAATCTAAGAACTTATCTAGAAGAAAATAAACCAATCGTAGATTATTTTTATAATAAATTTATTAAAACTCTTGCGTCATGAGATTATTAAATATTAACGGCAAACTCGTTAATAAGAACGTAAGAAATTGTCTTGTAGATTGGAATGGAAAATGCAGAAGCAAACTGCAATTTAAATTTAAGCAATTTTTTTATCCTTATTGGAAAAATCATATTGTATATGAGGAGTTTCCAGTTTATGGAACAATGCTTAAAGTTGATTTATTAAATGCAACAAAAAAGATAGCAATTGAGATACAAGGAGATCAACATGAGAGCTTTAACAAGTTTTTTCATGATAATTCTAGATTAAAATACCTTCAAAGCATCAAAAGAGACGTTAAAAAAGAAAAATGGCTTGAAATGAATGAATTTAAATTCTTAGAACTATACGAGAGTGATCTTAAAAATTTATCACCACAATATATAGAAGAAAAGTGTGGAATTTTGATTATTTAAGTGTAAAAATAGCTGGTGACAAATAAGAAAAAATTTAATTTTCCAGAATCCCTTTTAAAGCAAATTGATGAATGCAGTTTCGGTGGATATATAATGTTTAATTTTTCAAGCAAAGGTGAACCTCAAGTATATACAAAATTCGATAATCAAATAAATGCTATGGCACTTTTATATTATGTTAATACTTGGAGTCAAAGCGTAGACCAATTAAATCTAGAAGCAACAACTGATCAAATAGCAAAGAAAAATTTAGAAGAAGACGATTTTGATGATTCAGAAGACGATAAAGATTAAAATACTTGACTTTTAATTTTTACTTTGGTATCATATAAAGCTGGATGATATACTCTTTACAAGTAGAAAGACATGTGCTAAGCGGTTTATTAAGGCATCAAGACCTATTTGCAGATATTGATGTATTTTTAACTGAAAATGACTTTTATAATGATGTTCACTCATCAATATATACTGTATTTAAAAATATTAAGCATAAGGGCGAAAATGTAGATAAAGTCTTATTAGCTGAAAAGATAAAGAATCTTGGTATTACATTTAAAGATGAAATCAATATATTTGATTATATTGATAATTTGAGCTTCTCTCAGATCACAGAAGAAGCCACAATGACGGCTTGTAAAGAATTAATTAAATTAAGAGTTCGTAGAGAAATATCTCAAACAGCAGACAAGCTAAAAGATTACGTAAACAAGAACTCCGAAGATTCAATGGATGAAATTATCGGCAAGATTGATCAAATTTATAACAAGAAAATATCAGCATACTCAGAAAATGATGTGCCAATTAATATTTTTGCTGAAGTTGAAGACCTTGTAGAAGAGATTGGGAATGCTCCGAAAGAAGATACTGGACTCATTACTCCATATTCTGAATTCAATAGAATGTATGGCGGCTTGAAGAACGGAAATATTTACGCAATCGCAAGTAGGCCGGGGCAAGGTAAATCAACTTGGTTGAATGATATTTGTTTTAAGACTTCAATCAATCCAAAAAATAAAACTAAAACTCTTATTCTTGATACCGAAATGCAAACTGTAGATATTCAATTAAGAATGGTGGCATCGTTAACAGATGTTCCAGTATGGTATCTCGAAACTGGTAATTGGCGTAAGAATGAAGAGATGACTAGAAAAGTAAGAGCAGCTTGGGCAAAAGTAAAAACTTATGAATATTTTCATTACCATGTAGGAAATAAAAATATTGATCAAGTATGTTCTATTATTCGTAGATGGTATCTTTCTAAAGTTGGTCGTGGAAATCAAGCGATGATTGCTTATGATTATATTAAACTAACTGGCGAGAAAGTTGGCGCGAATTGGGCAGAACATCAAGCGATTGGCGATAAGATTGATAAATTAAAAAGAATTTCAGAAGAAATTCATTGTCCAATTATTACTGCGATGCAATTAAATAGAAGTGGAGAAAATTTTAATCGTAATTCTAATAATGTAGTTGATGATAGCTCTGTAATCTCACTATCAGATAGACTACAATGGTTTGCGTCATTTGTAGCAATTTTTAGAAGAAAGACTCTCGATGAAATTACTCTTGATGGTCAGGCATTTGGAACTCATAAACTAATTCCAACTAAAACTAGATTTCAAGGAAAAGATGCTGCTGGTCATCAGGACTTGGTAAGAAGATTAGATTCAACTGGTAAAGAGACTTGGGCGCAAAATTATCTTAATTATCAAGTAACAAATTTCAACATTGAAGAAAGAGGATCATTACTTGATGTTGCAGAAAGACAAAGAGAACAATATGAATTAAATGATCAAAATGCTAATGATGGAGAATTACTATGAATGTAGATTTGGTATCAATTACAAAACCAGAAATTAAGGGAATTAAAAATGCAGAAGATTTAGTTGCATTTTGCGCTAGAGTCAGTAATCCATCTAATCAAATGAATGTTGAAACTGCTCCAAAGCTTTTGAAATTTTTAATTAAACACAAACATTGGAGTCCATTTGAACTAGTTGATATGTGCGTTGAGATTAAAACTAGTCGCGGAATTGCTGCACAAATTTTAAGACATAGATCATTTAGCTTCCAAGAGTTTAGTCAAAGATATAGTGTCGCAAATGAGTTTGAAGATATTGAACTTCGTTTACAAGGAGACAAGAATAGACAAGTAGGCGAAAATCTTATGCCGACAAATACAGATGCATATGATAAAGTAAGTGAACTTTTAGTAGAATCTTTATCTCTTTCTCAACATTGTTATGATACAATGATTGAAAATGGAGTTGCAAAAGAAGTAGCCAGAATGATATTGCCTTTGACAACTCAAACTACTATGTATATGAAAGGTTCACTTAGAAGTTGGATTCATTATATCGAATTAAGAACCGAACAGAATACTCAAAAAGAACATAGACTAATTGCAGAAAGATGCAAGAAAATATTTATTAAAGAATTTCCAGTAATAAGTGAGGCTCTTGAATGGAACAAGTAAATGTTTATCAAATCCTAACTGATCTAGGATATAAATTAAAAGATTGTGGCAAAGAATATAGAGCTAGACCTCTTTATAGAGATAGTGATAATGATACTGTATTAAAGATTTATAAAGATACTGGTCATTGGTTTGATTTTAAAGAAAATATTAGTGGAGATTTTAGCTCTTTAGTTGGCATGACTTTGAAGTTAGAAGATCCAAGTAAAGCTAAAGAATGGCTGAAAGATAAAAACTTTGCGTTTCATCAACCAAAAGAAATCTCAAAACCACTTCTTAAATCAACAAAAAAGTTTGATATAGATCTATTATCGAACTTAGAAAATAATCATTCTTATTGGAACAAAAGAGGCATTAATAATGAAACTCTATCTCAATTCAAAGGTGGAGTTGGTAAAGCTGGAAAGATGAAGAATAGATATGTTTTCCCTATATTTGATATTAAAAATAATATTATAGGATTTTCTGGTAGAGATATCACTAATCTTTCTAAGATTAAATGGAAACATCTTGGTGAAAAGAATGATTTCCTTTATCCTTTATTTTTAAACGCACAAGAGATAGAAGGTCAAAAAGAAGTAATTCTTGTTGAGAGTATCGGAGATATGTTAAGTTTATATCAAGCTGGAATTAAAAATGTTCTAGTTACATTTGGCACAAGTCTTAGTTTAGGTATTTTAAATTATCTTTTAAAGATTGATATTAAGAAAATTTATATTAGTCTTAATAATGATTCAAACAAAAATAATGCTGGAAATATTGGCGCAGAAAAAACTCATTCAAGACTCAAAAGATACTTTGATGATAAGCAATTAAAAATAGCATTACCAACTAAAAAAGATTTTGGAGAAATGAATAAAGAAGAAATACTACAATGGAAAAACAATCTTTAGATTAAAGCCAAAATAAAAAAAATGAAAGAATTAAAAATTTATGACACAGCAAAATAAAACCTTATCCGCTTCAAGAATAAAAACCCTTGAAACATGTTCATGGACATATTGGTTAAATTATCATTTAAAAATTCCACAAAGATCTAATGATGGAAGTGATCGCGGTACTATTTGCCATACAATTTTTGAATTATTATTAAATAAAAGACATCTTAAAAACTATAAAAGAATTATAAAGAAAAATTCCATAGATGGTGATGAAGCCGTAGCTAAATTAGTTAAAAAATTATCAGCAAAAGTTAAGCTAGATGAAAGCAATTATAAACTATTAAATGATATGATCTTGGTTGGTCTTAAAAATGATTTCTTTGGAGAAGGTGGAGAAATAGTCAAGCCAGAGTACGATTTTGATATTACAAATGAAGAGCCTAAATATCATATCAAGGGCTTTATAGATAAGCCTATTAAAATCAAAAAAGAAATGCATATAATAGACTATAAAAGCTCGAAATATAAGTTTAGGGGTGATGACCTTGAAGCGAATATTCAAGCTATGATGTATAGTTTAGCAAGTAAAAAATTGTGGCCAAAGTTAAAACCTATTGTTAAATTCTTATTTTTAAGATTTCCAAAACAACCAATTCAAGAATTAACTTTTACAGATGAACAGATCAAAGGATTTGAACACTATCTAGAGCATATCAATGATTATGTTAATAAATTTAATGAAGAATCTGCAAGAGCAAATTTTGCAATAGATAATCAAAAGAATAAATGGATGTGTCAAGTTGGTGGTTGGAAATGTCCATATAAAGATCCATATAAATATTATGTTAAAATAAATGATAAAGGTGAAGTTGTAGAAACTAGTTTAGAGAATAATTTTAAAGATATTAAAGGATTTAAAGTAGAAACCAGAGATTATGAAGGTTGCCCAAAGTTTCAAAGTAGTTCAAAAAAAGATGATTTTCTTGATCGCTCAAAAGATGAATTTTTAGATTGATTAGTATTAAAAAGTCTGCTATATTTAGGAAAATGACACCATTATTTAAATCGCATTATTCTTTAGGAAGATCTATATTAACCTTAGAAGATAAGAATGAAGCAGATGATTATCCAGATTCAATAATTCAAATAGCCAAACAAAATAAACTTAAAGAATTATTTCTGGTAGAAGATAATATGTCATCATTTTTAGAAGCGTATACAAATACTAAAAATAATAATATTAAATTAAATTATGGGTTAAGAGTCACAGTCACAGAGTCTATTAATGATAAGACAGATGAATCTCGTCAAAAGAATTGCAAAATAATTATATTCTTTAAAAATAAACGAGGACACGAACTTTTAACTAAACTATTTAGCATCGCAGCAAAAACTGGTTTTTACTATGAACCAAGGCTTGATTATAAGACTATATCTAAAAATTGGAGCGATGATTTATTACTTTGTATTCCATTTTATGATTCTTTTATATTTAATAATACTTTAAGAAATTCAATATGTATTCCTCAATTTAATTTTACTAAACCAATTGCGTTTATCGAAGATAATGATCTTCCTTTTGATTATATTATTAAAGATAAAATAGAAAAATTCTCACAAGAAAATAAACTAGAACTTTTCAAAACTAAAAGTATCTATTATAATAATAAGAAGGACTTCAAAACTTATTTGACATTTAGATGTATCAACAATAGAAGCATTTTAAATAAACCAGAATTAGATCATATGAGCAGTAATGAATTTTGTTTTGAAAGTTATTTGAAGGCAAAATAATATGGACGACCATCTTTTAAGATATAACAAGAATAAGACTTTGGTATTTATTGATTGTGAGACGTTTAATCTTTGTCTTAATTTCTGTCATAATATTCCTTGGCAAATTGCTATGATCAAAGTTCATGGCGATAAAAAAGTCGATGAAAAGAATTTTTATCTTAAATGGCAAACAGATTTAAAGATTAGTCAAGATGCAGCTAGGATTACAAGATATGACCACAAAAAAGTTCAAAAAGAAGGGCACGATCCAAAAGAAATTTTTGCCACAATTAAAGATTGGTTAGATCATGCTGATTATATTGTTGGTCATAATACTTTAGGTTTTGATATTTATCTCATTAAAGAGTATTATAAATATATGGGATGTAATTGGCATCATCTTGTGAATAAATTTATTGATACTAATACGATTGCAAGAGGAATTAAATATGGAATACCATATAATCCAAAAGAAAGTCTTACTGAATATCAATATAAAATCTATCATACAAGAAAAAAAGGAGTTAAAAGTTCTTTGACTGCGTTAGGCAAAGAGAATGGGATTGAACATGATTATGATAAGTTGCATGATGCGATAAATGATCTTGACCTAAATTTAAAAGTATGGAATAAATTGAAATGGCAGGTTGAAATTTAATATGGCATCATTAGACGATATTTATGATATGCTTCAAAAGCTAGATGACTCTGGTATAGAGTATTTACTTATTACTGTTCAAAAAGGCAAGAAAAATGGCAAAGCAGATGTATTCTTTTCTTTAAAAGACGATGCATCAATGAGAATCCTTAGTACTGGTCTTAGAGAATTTAATAAAGAAATAGATAAAATAGATAAAGACAAAGAGGAAGAAGATGAAAAATAATATATTAGAAGATAAAATATTTTCATCAAAATTTCAAGATGTAGATTTAGGATTACATGGAGTTAGACTTCCAGAATTCACAATTGATACTCAATCTAAAAGACATTTAAACATTAGCGAAGATGTATCAAATTATGATTTCTTAAGAGCTTTAGCTTTAAATGGATTCAAAGATTTGAATATAGACAAGAATTCTGGTGAATATAAAAAATATGTTGATAGAGCAAAATACGAACTTGAAACATTAAAAGAATTGGGGTTTATTGATTATATTCTATTGGTATGGGATGTTATTAATTTCTGTAAAACGCATGATATTCCAGTAGGATTAGGCAGAGGTTCAGCCGCAGGATCATTAATTTTATATCTTATTGGAGTAACTAGAATCGACCCAGTTAAATATAACCTTTATTTTGAAAGATTTATATCCAAGATTCGTGCCAAAAAGCAAGTTGTAAATGGAGTAACATATTTGGATGGTACTTTGATGTGTGACGTTGATTTGGATATTTGTTATTATAATCGCCATAAAGTGCTCGAATATCTTGAAACAAAATTTAAAGGTAAAACAAGTAAAATCTTAACTTTAAATACTCTAAGTGGAAAATTGCTTATTAAAGAATGTGGTAAAATTGTAGGAGAAAAATCAGAAGAGGAAATGACAGCTATTTCTTCACTTATTCCAAAAGTATTCGGTCAAGTTAAAGATATTACAACTGCTTATGAAGAAATTGAAAAGTTTAAAGAATGGTGTGATGAAAATAAAGAAGTTTATGATATCGCACTAAAGCTCAGAGATTTAATCAAGAATAAAGGCGTTCATCCTTCTGGAGTTCTTCTCTCTTATAATGATCTTGAAAAAGTTTGTCCAACAGAATTTTCTAGCGATAAAGAAGCCGTTTCAAGTTTTGATATGAATTGGGTTAGTTTGTTTAATATTAAACTTGATATTCTTGGCTTAAGAAGCGTTTCTGTTGTTGATGATGTTTGTAAAAATATTGGAATCAAAGTCCAAGATATTGATTTAAGCCATGAATCAATTTACAGAAACTTACAAGAATTAAAATCTCCTCATGGATTATTCCAAATTGAAGCAGATACAAATTTCAAAGTATGTCAAAAAGTAAAGCCCAAAAATCTAGAAGAACTTAGTGGCGTTCTTGCTTTAGCTAGACCCGGCGCACTTCAATTCGTAGATAAATATGCCAAGTATACAAACTATGGTGAACATGAAAGTATTCATCCATTTTTTGACGATATTTTAAAGCAAACTGGTGGAGTTGCTCTTTATCAAGAACAGCTTATGCAAATGGCGCATAAGATTGGATTTACTCTCGATGAAGCAGAAATTTTAAGAAGAATTGTAGGTAAAAAGAAAACAGAAGAAATTAAAGCGTGGCAAAAAAAGATTCAAGAAAAAGTAAAACAAAATAAACTACCGAAAGAAGTAGGAGAAATTCTATGGAAGATCATGGAAGATTCAGCCAACTATTCATTTAATAAATCCCATTCTCTTGCTTATGCAGCTTTAGCCGCGGTTACAATTTATCTTAAATTTAATTATCCTCAACAATTCTTTTTATCTCTTTTAAAGATGAGTAGAAATGAGCCAGATCCAATTGGTGAAATTTCCAAGATTCAAAAAGAAATGCATGAATTTGATATTCAATTACTTCCACCACATATTATTAAATCTGAAATGGATTTCTCAATTGAACAAAAAGATATTAGATTTGGATTGCTTTCAATCAAAGGTATTAGTGATAAATCAATTCAAAAGCTAAATAGTTTCAGGAATAAGTATTCTAATAAATTTGAGATCTTTCAAGCCGCAGAAGAAGCAGATCTTAATATCGGAGTATTATCAGCACTTATTCAAGCTGGCGCATTAAGTGGCTTTAGTCAATCTAGAAGTAAAATTGTATTAGAAGCTCAATTGTGGAATATTCTAACATCTAAAGAGAAGAAATATGCGATTTCATTCGCAGAGAAGTTTGATTATGATCTTATTAAAATTATTAAACATTTGAATAAATTTACTGATGAAAAAAATCATACAGTAATTAAAGATACAAGATTAAAAACTATTAAAAATAGATACGAACCATACTTACAAATTTATAATCAAAATAGCAAAAGCGAAAGTTTTGCAAATTGGTATTATGAAAAGAAACTTTTGGGATATACTTATAATAAGGATTTAAAAGAAATCTTCTCAGAGAAAAGAGAAAATCTAAAATATATTAATGATATTATAGATGAACCAGTAAATAGTAAAGTAGCATTTGTAGGTCAAATTGAAGAAGTATTTACTGGCGTTTCTAAAAATGAAAAGAAAACCAGATATGTAAGGTTAAAGATATCAGATGAAACATCATCAATTAGCGTATTAATATTTAATGATAATATTGAAAATAATAAATTATTGAATAATAAAGCTTTTGAAGAAGGTAATATTGTAATAGCCAAAGGGTCTAAAAGAGATGATTGTGTATTTGGTGACCTTGTAGCAATTCAAGATCAACAAATTTATATGAAATTAAATGATTTAAAGAAAATAGTTGACAAGAAAGATAATAAAGAATAAAATACTAATATGATATCATTTTATAAACCAAATAGTAAAAACACAGGCACAGCTTGTAGTTTCAGCGTAAATTCAAAAGAAGGTTCAATCTGGAGTTCTTTAATTAAACAAAGCTCATGGAATGAAGCGACAAAGACTGGTTCATTTTTAGATAATAAAGATAATCCTAAAAAGAGCGCAAAAGTAAAGTTTTCAACAACCGAAGTAGCAGGATTACTTGAAGCATTAGATAAAAATGTAGAATTTTCAGCTTATCACTCTTCAGACAAGCAAGTTACAAAGATTAAATTCTCTCCTTATATTAGAGATGATAAGCAAGTTGGATTTTCTTATAGCGTAAATAAAGAAAGTAAAGAAAATGTTGAGAATAAGCAATCATTTCTACTTGGTTTTTATTTCAATGAAGCTAGACTTTTAAGAGAGTTTTTGATTCATGCTTTACAATCAATATTTAAAAGTCAAGAAGTTGAAGCAATTAAAAAGTTTAAAAATTCAAAATCTAATCAAGAATCAAATAAATCTAACGCCGAAGAAGATGGCGAACTCTGGTAATTGTGTCTCGTAAAAAGAAAATAGTTTATCAATCTGATTTCTCTCTAGCCAAAACTGGGTTTGGCAGAGCAGCAAAAGCATTATTGACATATTTATATAAAACAGGTAAATATGATATCGTACATTATTGTTGCGGTCTTCAATATTCTAATCCAGAATTAAAAAAGACACCTTGGAAATCGGTTGGTTCACTTCCAGATAATCCACAAGAAATTGAGCAACTTAATAAAGATCCAAATGTAGCTAGATTAGCAAGTTATGGCGCACATTATCTTGATAGAATTATTCAAGAGGAAAAGCCAGACGCTTATATAGCAGTTCAAGATATTTGGGGTATTGATTTTGCTGTTGATAAAAAATGGTTTAATAAAATTTCTTGTGCTTTATGGACAACACTTGATTCTTTACCCATCCTTCCTAGCGCAGTAGAAAAAGCTCAAAAAATTAAAAATTATTGGATTTGGAGTGATTTTGCTACAAAAGCTTTGCATGATATTGGACATAAACATGTTGAGACAATCCATGGACCAGTTGAAACTGCAAATTTTTATAGACTAGAAGAATCTCAAAGACGAGATTTAAGAAGCAAATATGGAATTCCATTAGATGCATTTATTATTGGTTTCGTATTTAGAAATCAATTAAGAAAAAGTGTTCCTAATCTATTAGAAGGATATGCTTTATGGAAGCGAAGTAATCCACAAATTAAAAATACGTTTTTACTCCTTCATACTCATTGGGGCGAAGGATGGAATATTCATAAACTTGCAGCAGAATATAATATTGATCCAAGGGAAATTCTTACTACATATATTTGTAAAAACTGTGGTAATTATGAAATTAAAACTTTTCATGGTCAAGATGTAAATTGTAGATTTTGTGGAAGCGAAAAAAGCCAAGTTACAACAAATGTTGGAATTGGAGTAACAGAACAACAATTAAATGAAGTATATAATTTTATGGATGTTTATTGTCATCCATTTACTAGCGGCGGTCAAGAAATTCCAATTCAAGAAGCAAAACTTACAGAATTAATTACTCTTGTTACTAATTATTCTTGTGGAGAAGAAATGTGTCAAGAAGGAGCCGGTTCATTTGATCTCGAATGGAGTGAATATAGAGAACATGGCACAGAATTTATTAAAGCTTCTACAAAACCCAATTCAATTGCCAAACAAATAAACAAAGTCTATAATATGCCCATCCAAAAAAGAAGAGAAATGGGCAGAAAAGCTCGTGAATGGACTATCGAAAATTTTTCGGTAGAAACTGTAGGAAAAAGAATAGAACAATTTATTGATAGCGCAGAATTTACAAATTATGATTTTTCTCTTAAAGAGGAAGAAAAAGATCCATTTCATCAAATTCCAAATATTGAAAAAGATAATGAATGGTTAACTTATATGTATCATAATATTTTGAAAATGAAAGATGTTAATGATAATGATGATGGTCATAAATATTGGATGCAAGAAATTTCAAAAGGTGTAAAGCGTCAGGATATTGAAAATTATTTCAGACAAGTAGCTTCTCAAGAAAATCAAAAAAATAAACAAGTAGACTTTAATGATCTTCTTGATAAAGATGATGTTGGTCGTAGAGTACTTTATGTTATGCCAGAAAGTATTGGAGATATTTATATATCAACTTCATTATTTAAAAATATTAAAAAACAATATCCAGAGTATAATCTTTATGTTGCCACAAAACCAGAATACTTTGATATATTAAAAGGTAATCCTTATATTCATAAAGTGTTGCAATATATTCCTCAAATGGATCAATTACTTTGGCTTGAAGGCGCAGGAGATCATAAGGGTTATTTTGAAGTAGCTTTTTTACCTCACGCTGGAACACAAAGATTTTTAGATTATTTACATAATGGTAAAACTAATATACAATTTGATATAAAGGAAAATATATGCACTTAATTGAAAGATACGCCACGGCTTGCGGAGTTAAAATAGATAAACCATATATTTATGATACTTATTATCCATTAAGTGTTGAAAAATATATATCATTTCAACCATTTAGTAAATATCCATCAAAAAATTATGATTATTGGGATGAAGTAGTAGCAATTATATCTCCTTTTTTGCAACAAAATAATATTACATTAGTTCATATTGGCGCAAAAGATGATAAAGCTATTAATAATACTTTAAATTTATGCGGCCAAACAAATATTTCTCAAGCGGCTTATATTATTAAAAATAGTATAATGCATATTGGAGCAGATAGTTTTGCTGCGCATATTGCTTCTGGATATGGCAAAAAAATTGTTGCATTATACTCTAATAATAATATTAATAATGTTAAACCTTACTGGACCAAACCAGAAGATATGATTCTTTTAAGTCCAAAAATAAATAAAAAACCCCAATATTCTGTTAATGAAATTCCAAAAAGCATTAATAATATTAAGCCTGAAAATATTGCAGAAGGTATTCTTAAATTACTCAATATTAAATATATTAATCTTCCTAAAACTGTTTATATTGGCAATGAATATATCAATAAAACATTAGAAATAATTCCAGATAAACCAATAAATCCTGCGCAAATCGGATTAGATACACTTATTATTAGAATGGACTATATATTTAACGAGCAAGTATTAGAATTATTCTTGCAACAAAAGAAATGTATTATATTTACGAATAAACCCATCAATGAAGAACTTCTTAAAAAATATAAGCAAAATATATCCCAATTAATTTATCTTATCGAAAAAAATAACGATACAACTTTTGCAAAAACATTAAAAAGAAATACAATTAATTCAGCATTTATATCTTATCTCTCGGAAGAAGAATTAAATGAATTTAAATTAGATTATATGGATTATGGTCTCATAGTCAAACGAGATTATCCAAAAGATAAAATTGAAACAAATAATAATATATATTTTAAATCTTCAAGAATTTTAATATCTTCTGAAGGACAATTTAATACTAAATACCAATGGGAAACTAAAGATATGTCTAATAAATATATTAACCATCCAGAATTAAACAAAGAACTTGATAATCTTTATATTTTTAACCTTGACCAATAATATAATAAATGTTATCATCTTTAAATGAGTCCAAAAATTAAATCAGAAGAAAATACAATTTCAATTGGTAGTTCAGAATTGTTTGAAACAGTTATCGTTTCAGAACAAAAGCAAGAATTGCCTCAAGTAGTTCCTCCTAATTTGATTACAAGAAACCAATATGGCCTTATTGAAGACAAGAGCCTTAATTATATATTTAATGATGATGGAACAATTAATTGGCGTAAAATGGTAAAGACTGAACACCTTGTGCCCAATAGACAAAAGACTCAAGAAACAGATGTCTCAAAACTTCAAGACAAAGATTTGCTTATTCTTTTAGGTGGAATTAAAGAACTTGCTCAAATTCGTGGATATACTAGCGTTGAATACAAAGTAGTAGCAGCCTCTGAGAGTTATTTTGCAACAAGCTGTAAGATTACTTGGTTGCCAAATTATGAAACTGGCGGCAAAGAGATCGTTTTTGAATCTCTTGCTGATGCTACAGTAAATAATACAAAGAGCTTCGCAAGATTCTTTTTAGCTGCAATTGCTGAAAATCGCGCCTTTGTTAGATGTGTAAGAAATTTTTTAAAGATTAATATTGTATCTCAAGAAGAACTTGGAGATGCAAAACTTCTAGATGAAGGACCAAGTATTAATGATAATCCAACTTCTCCCCAAGCACTTCTTGAAAAAGTAATGAAAGACAAGAATATTACTTTTGATCAACTTAAGAAAAAATTAGTAAAAGAAAAGTTTGATAATGCTGAAAATTTGAATAGCATAACCGATATTCCAAAAAGTAAAATTTTTGAATTAATTGAAAGAATTAAAAAAATTTAATCTCAAGCCAATTTGGGCATTAATTCTAATTGATCCTTGCCATGCCAGCTCAAACTTATAAACGCCGTTGCCTTCTTAAGGCTTATATGATAAATATTATCAGGATCCGGAAAAAAAGGCTTTAGACCGGCAGATGGGTCCTTAATAGTCACTTTAGCTACAGTTAAATATCCTCGAGCATATGCTGGGTCATTAGGGTTAGGGGGGTCAACCGGATTGGGCCAATCTAAACTAGCATATAATCCATAAAAATATATATTTGGCCAAACCTTCATTGTTTCTAAATTAAAATAAGCATATGGTAATATTTCCATATAGAATTTTATTCTAACTTCGGCTGTATAATCATATGTATAATTATCTGGATTATCACCTATTTTCTTGCCATATATGTCATAATCGGGATAACAATTTAATGGGTTTCTCACAATATCTGATATCCTTACGTCTGGCCATCTGTTATCGCTGGGATAAAGTGGGGAATTTGTTATTTTATATCTTACAGTAGTAAATGCTTCCCAACCAGTATGTTTCCCGCACATATTATTAAAAATTGTAGCAGAAATGCTTTCTGTTGGAAACGTGTCTTCTATAGTAAATTTCGTTATCGTTGTTGTCATAATCATCTTTTTACAATATGGACCTAAATCATATGGAGTTGATTCATAACTCGCACTAATCGTACCTACGTCTAGTTTAAATATTGCACGATAATAATTATAAAAATATTCTCTAAGATTCATTGTATATGATTGTCTTGCTTTCCAATATTTTTCATCTTGATAGTAAGGGAGTGGACCCTTTGATGGAGGTGGACCAATCAGAAAAGCTGGAAAATTTGGACTAAAAACTTTAGGCATATTCAAAGTTCCTCAATATAAACTCCGCACGCATATTTTGTTAAATTTGTTTTAATATATTGATATATTAAACGATTTCCATTATCATCGAGACCCGGAAATATTCCTGCGATGACTGTAAATGTGCCGCTTGGAAAAGATTCATCTTGTGTTATTTCTATGCTTGCGCTTTTTATAGACAGTGGTCTATTTGGAAAAAGATTTGCAACTAAACATACATTATTAATTTTAGATTTGTTTATTTTTAATGGAATGCCTATATTTGAAATTGAAACTCTTTTATCCTCAAAAAAATCATAAAGTATGCTTAATTTTTCAACAGTTATATATTCTTCTTCTTCTTTTTTTGTTAAAAAAATTTTAAATGGATGAGTCTTTGAAAGATTAGCAAAATTTTCAGGCATTTTTTTCATAAATTTTCTGTACAAAAATCAGTAACTGGTTGTCGCCCTAAAAATAGGATAGGAGCACCATTTAAAATTCCAAGCTGACTATATAATGCATAATATATGGATTGAGAAATAATTCCATTTTTATCAATTATAGCGATTAATTTTCTACAAAGACTGGTTCCGCCTTTACCTTCAACAAGTGGTAAAAGTTTTTCTGAATGTATTATTTTAGAAATTTGAATTGTAAAAAGAGGATCCGCCGCTGTACATTCAAGATATATATATGATTCGCTCTTTAATTCTATTTCTATAGAATTACCTGTATTTGTTATTGATGTAATCCATTTATCTGCTAATGAATCAAAAATTAATGAATATTTTGTTACTTTATAATAAAATTTATCATTTATTTTTTTAATTGAAACATAAAATGGATAAATTTGTTCTGATGGATAAAAAGCGTTAGATAATTCTTTCATATTTTAAAGTCTTGGTTTATTTATACCATTTATTGATATGCCTCTATAATCAAAATCTAAAGATGCACATGTACAAATTTGAATTGGTTGTTGTGGGTCTGGTATTATCGCTAATAATTTTCTTCCTAAATTCATTTGATAATATTTCATCTTACTAGATGTATTTGTCATTAAAGTATAATCTCCAGTAAATTTTTGGGGTAATTCATTCTTTAATTTTAATTCTGCAGAATCTATCTTATATCCCATTATTTCGCCGCTATCAGGAGATATTCCTATCACCCTAAATTTACATTCTAAATATAAATATAAATCCTCTCCATTAAAAACAAAATCAATCCACTCTCCGGGTTTTTTAGGTTTAATATTTTTATATTCTATAAATCCTGTGGCATATAATTTTGCATCTCGACCAATTTTATATTGATATCCATTAGAATTTGGATTTTTTCTTAAAGTGGTATAATTAAAACCTTGTAATAATGGAAAAGTGGAAAAATCAAATTGATCGCTTAGTTTTAACATATTATATTCCGGTTATTAATGTTGTGTAAATTATACTTTCAGAACCAGATAAAGTTAATTTAGCAATTAATGGTTCATTATCAGTATATGTTTTATATGTAAATAGAAAATTAAAAATTGTACCGGTATCATATATGTGCGATCCAGTGTAAATGTTATTATATATATTTAAACCAGTATAATTTGTGGCATTTATTCCAGTATCAAATAAACCAGTTAATATATTAAAAGATCCCGTAAAATCTTTTGTATAAGATGGTATTCCCGTTAAATAGCCAGTAGTGAATATATTTCCTGTTGTAAAAGTAAATATTCCTGTTGCATAAACTAATGGCGAATAATTATATGTTACTCCTAAATTACCAGTTACATATTCATAATTTCCGCTAGTTATAAATGATATTTGGGGATTTATAATTGAACCATTTGAATTTATCTGAAGAATTAATCCTGTTGATAAACCAGTATATAATCCACTTATTACTTTTGATCCATTAACATTTATTCCAGTTACATAAAAATTACCATCACTTTGAAAAAATGTGCCAGAATTTGAAATACCTGTATAAGTACTTATAGCATAAGCTTGTGAATTCGATATTGTTCCAGTGAATGTTTGGTTTGATGAAAATGAATCTCCACTTATATTAATAACTCCGAATCCGCTGCCAGATAAATTTCCAGTGCCAATCATAGGTAAACCATAAAGATATTCTATATCATATTTATATCCAGAAAGATTACCAGTAAATACTCCAGTTATTAGCCATGTTCCAGTGCTTTTTATTAAAGTTTGTATTCCAGTTATGATTCCAGATCCAGTTTCTATATAAGATTTTACTCCAGTAAAATGAGTCAAATAAGATGTATTTAAAATTTCGTTAATTGATCTATTTAAATTTGAATTAATTGTTGATCCTTGGTTTGAAACATAACTAAAATTATAATTGGAACTATAATGTGCTCCAGAATATTGTAAATTGTCTCTATATATTCCGCTAAAATTATTAAGAGTTAGATTTCCTGTTCCAGTTAATATTGAATTTACTGAATTTATACCACTAATAAAAGCTCCAGATCCAGATATTAAAACATATGGATTTAAACTTTTGAAATTTCCACCAATTAAAAATTTATTACTTAAATTTGCAATAGAATTGATATTTATATTACTATTTCCTGTTTCATTATCAATATTTTCTATGAAGGATACTGTATTAGTTATTAAATTAATATTACCTGTATCAAATCCTATGAAATTTCCAAAATATTGATGAGTATTACTACCAGTAATATATTCAAAATTTCCTCCAATATAAATATTTGATCCAGTAGAATGTAAACATTTAATGACATTAGAAAAATTGATGCCTAAATTTGTTGAAGAACTATCTTGAGTATTTAGAATTGCAAAATTTTTATATCCAGTATTGTTATTTATATTGGTAAAATTGCCACCAATAATGATTCCTGTATTATTAAATAGTTTTACATCTTTTATATATTCATTTGAATTAATATTTATTTTTGGATTAAAAGTCAGATTCAATTTGCCGCTATTATTTATTTCACAAATTCCTTGTCTTAAATGACCAGCATAATTAAATCTATTTAAAATATAAATATTATTATTTAATTTACTTTGATAAATAACATTTGGATTTTGATTTTCTAAATAAGGCGTCCAATTATTAATTGTAAATGTATTTGAACCACTATTAAAATTTAAAGATAATCCACCGCCTAAATTATTTATTACATTAGAATTTATTCCTAAATTTCCACAAAGATATATTTTATTATTTTTTCCTATAGTAATATCATTTATTTGTTTACTTGGATCGTCATCAACAAAAAATCCAGTAGGAAACGTAGATATTGTTCCATCTATTTTTATTGGTAAAAAGTTTTTAATGGTTGCGTTTGCATCGTATTCAAATTGGCCACCAATAATAAACACATCACCAGTTTTTAATATTTTATTAATTGAAGCATTTGAATCGTTAATAATTATTCCGTTAGGTATCAAATTTGCATTTGTTGTATTAAGATTAGCAAATGCATTTATTGGTGAATTAGAAATTTGTGAAAAATTTCCACCAACATATAAAGTTTGATTATCTATTAATAATTGTTTAATAGTTGTTGTTTGATTTAAAAATGTTAAGAAATTTATGTCAACATCAGATATAGAATTGCCATTTGTATCAGTTCTAACCTTAGCAAGACAAGGGATTGATAAATTATTAATTTTATTAAAATTTCCACCGATAAATATACTATTTCCACTTAAAGCCAATGAATTAATTGTTAAATTTCCTCCATCAATTATTGGGTTCCAATTTAAAACATTTCCATTATAATCTATTAATCCTAAACCAGTCCTCTCTTGATTATTTACAGATTTAAATCTTCCTCCAATATAAATTCCAGAAGAACCAGTAGCAAAACATAGAAGTGCATCATCAATTAATGGCAAATTTTTATTAAAATCATTATCTGGAATAAAAAATCCTGTTGGAGAATTATTTAAAGCAACCATACCAAATCTTTTTGTTGAATCTAATGGTCGATTAATTATTGGAAATAAATCTTTACCAACAATATAAAGATTATTATTATATTGTTTTATATTTAAAAGATTTCCATTTTCGTTAAATTTTAAAGAATTATAAATATTTGATCCACTAATATTATGATAAAGAAAATGATTACCAATTTTATTTCCACTAAAAGATGTAAATTCTCCGATAGTTATTAAATTATTTCTATAATTTATAATATTAAATACTGGATCATTTAATAAATATCCAGTATAAGTATCTAATTTTAAAATTCCATTTCCTGTAGTTAAATTTGCTACGCGGTAGGAATCAGTATTATTTATAATAGTAAAATCTCCACCAATTATAACAGAATCTCCTGTTACAAATGCTGAATATACAGTGCCATTTATTGATGGATTAAAACCAGTTATTAAACCACCAGTAATATCTAATTGAATAATTCTATTATCATAACTTGGTATACCAATTGTAGTGGTATTTTCATCATTTATATTAATCGTGCTCGACAAGTCGCCATATAAGAAAATACCACTGATATTATTTGTTATAAATTTTGTAAATCCTTGAAAATTATTATTTGAACTTTGAGAAGTAGTTCTATCTGTAATTAAATTAATATTTTCAGAAGGAGCAGGGCTAGTATCTAAAAAACTAATTCCATTTACTACAGTAGTTGTTGGAATTTCATCTGTTTCAATATTATTAAAATCGCCTACAACTAAAATATGATTCCCAGTATAATGATCAATTTTATTAACATATCTTGTAGCATCTGCTGGATCAAAATTTCCTGTAATTGATAATAATTTATAAGATCCTAAATCTATTGCTGCAAATTTATATCTTGTTCCAAAATTTTCAGAAGTTGCGCTCGTATAAACTGAATCAAATTTTCCACCAAAATAACCAGTTGATCCAGTTATAAATATACTTTTTAAAGTCCCAACTCCACCCGCAAGTTTAAAATTAAAATATTCATTAAGAAGATTACCACTTGCATCAAATATTGCACAGCCACTACGAGGATTCCAAGTTTGACTTTCTGTTAAACCCCCAGTTTTACTTATGACATATTGAAAATCGCCAACCGCATAAACTTTTGTTCCACTAAATGAAATATCATAAACATTAGCGGAAGAACCATTTGAATAAATAAAAGAAGATGGAATAAAAGTTCTATCAATCGTAAAAGGATTATTTAATTTAACAATATTATAACTATTAGAACCATTAATATCTTTAGCATTATTATATTTAATTCCACCAAAATCATTTATACTTCCTCCAACAAATAATAGATTACCACTTTCATATATAAAATTAATATTATTATCATCAGAATTTATTTCTGGATTATAAGCCATCAAATTTTCTTGTTCATCATACGCTGCAATACCAATTCTTCTTTTTACTCCAACGGCTTGAAAATCTCCAACTATATAATTTTTTCCTGTATTTTGAAATGAATTATATATTGTATAATTATTAGTTAAAGAAGCATCAGATCTTTCAAAATTAATTTGATTATATCCAGTTACTCCGATGTAATCATTCCAATGAGCATCATATGGATCAGATATTACTTTATCATTTGATGGGTCAATTATAAATAAACTATTATAAAATCCAGCCGCAGAACTAGAAGATTGACTTTTAGGATTACTCCAAAGAGATTTATTTGTATAATTTCCTGAACTATTAGATGTATATCCTGCGCCAAGATCACCAAAATTATAAAAATTTCCAAAAACATATAATTTATTATCAATATTTAAAAATTTATTTACTGTATCTCCGCCCATTACATAAAAATCAGTTAATCCATATCCACCAGTTATTTTAATTTTAGAAAATGTAGAACTTGAATTATTATTTAATAAACCTATTTCATTAAATTTACCGCCCATGTAAACATTGTCCCCAGTTAAAAATATATCATTCAAATATGCACTAAGTATTTGAGAATTATAAGATAATTTAGGATCCCAACCAGTAAGATTAAAATTATTACCAGTTAACAAAAATCCATTCCATCTTCCAGTTGTATCATTAATATAATCAAAATTTCCAACAATAAAAGCTAAATTTAAGTTTGGATATGTTATTATTCTGTTAACTTCTCCAGTTTTTATATTATAAATTATTGGATTTGTTGTAAAATTATTTGGATTTCCAGAATTAAATATCACTAAACCTTTTCTTTCAATTTTTGTTTCTTGAAATCCAGTCAATAATCCCGGATGTTGAGACACAAGAGATTGAATTTGTGATTGATTTAAATTTTTATAATAACTATAAATATTGTCTCTATTATAAACTAAACCACTATAATTTAAAGTAATTGGAAGACCACTATTAATAATTTGAAAATCGCCTGTTACAGTTTTTGGTATTCTAGATTTTGAACCGGGTGAAAAAGTAATTATACCAGTTCTTAGAGTGGCGTCAAGATCTCCACTCAAATATCCGGTAAATAAACCACTTCTTATATTAGATAAATATAAGTAATCTGATCCAGTTACAGTTCCAGAAAATATAAATCCTGTTCCAGAAACTGTTCCAGTAAGCCAACTTGTATTTAACCCAGTTAATACGCCTGTGCCAGCAGTATTGACTGTTAAAAAATCAATTGGGATACCCCCAGTAAATGGTTGAATATAATAAGGCAAATTAAAAGTGCCTAAAGCCAAACCCGTCATATATCCAGATGCTTGATAAATTATATTATAATCAAAAATTCCCGTAGCAATAACATTAGCATACCCTGTCGCAGGGAAAAGTCCAGTATATGTGATATTTTTATAATTTTGCCCCGTGATTGCACTTAATCCAGTAAACTTAAAAATTTCTGATTCTTGAGTTATAATTCCACTTCCAATTAAATTATAACCGTATCCTGTTCCTAAAATATTATCTTTAAATTCTCCAGTTGCTCCAGAATAATATTCTAATTTTATATTTAATGGTAAATTATTAAATGAATTTACCGTAGTATTTCCAGAAAAAATTTCTCTTGAATAAATTAAATTTCCAACAATTGAATTTAAACTATTTCTATCTCCAATAATAGATAAATCAGTTGGAGCAACACTTAAATTAGTAACATCATCTAAATTGAAAAGACCAGTTAATAATATATTTTGTGAAATCGCTCCAAAATTTGTATATAAATTGACAGTGATGTTATATGCGCCTACTTCATTTGCACTATTGAATATTACTCTTCCACTTTTTAATCCACTAACTGTTGAGTCAATATAATTAATATTAAAATTTCCTGTAGAATCTAAACTCCCAGAAAATACTTTAAAATTTAAATTATTTATATTATTATATATATAACCCGTAAAAGGTTTAGAAATTTGAAAATCTGATGGGAAAAATAATGTATAATCTGGTGAATTAGCTCCATTTAAAATCAATGAAGTATTTAAATTACAATTTTTAGCATTATAATAAAAATTTTGAATTTTAAGATTAGATCTTACTCCATCAAAAGAAATAGGATTATTATTAATATAATATGAATAATTATTATTTTCAATGTCTCCGGATATATTAAAATTTGTATTTATTTGATATGAATTTACATATCTATTTTCAAAATCATAAATTTTGCCACTTTGAAAAGTAAATTGTATTTGATTTCCTTCGCCCGAAAAACCAAAAGCTCCAGATCCAGTTATATTATCAATAGAACAATTAAAATCAAAACTTAATCCAGTTTGTTCAAAAATTGATCTGTAATTATATCCAGAAATTATCATCACTCAGTACTTCTTCCATATGTATTAAGTTTGATTGTTGGAGCAATTTTTTGTGAAATAGCTTCTCTTTTTGGTAAAACTTTTGGCCTAGTTGAAAATGTAAGTTGAGTTGTTGCCCCGTTTTCATTTAAATTAATGCTATAACTAATTAATCCCATTTTTGGATTAATATAATTTGATAAGGTTCCAAGGTTTGTGCCAATAACAGAAACACTTATAGTATCCCTTGAAGATGTAATACTATTTGTTAATTTCTGACTTAAATCTGCATGATAAGCTGTAGGGGTAAGTTTTTCAAAATTACCTGCTCCATTAGGAACAAACATATTAATAATTGTAGTTCCATCATATGAAATAAGATCATTAGTAATATCAGATTCAAGTACTTGAAGACTCATTGTATTTGGATTTTGCGGACCAGTAATTGTCCCATATATTGATTTTTCTCCTTTAACAACAATTTTTTGTTGTGATTCAACTGTTTCATATCCATTGTAATTATTTTCTGATGGTAAAATAAGATCTATTTCTTTTCCAAATGATGTAACTTTTAAAGTTCTTGCAGTTGTTGTATTTAAACCTACGAATGGAGCTTCTTCTTGTTTGCAAGGTCCACAAGCTTCGTCCACAGCATTTTTTTCACATTCTGTTATACATTCTGGTTCTTTTTTTATTTCTTTTTGATCTACTTCAAGTTCTAATTTATTTTGTTTAGTGCTCCATGTCGTAATAAATTGATCTAAAATACTTTTTGGTGGTAAAAAAATAAAAACAACCCTGCTTTCTCCATCTGTGGTGCTTTGATTTTTTAATTCATCAATCTTGTTTATTATGTTAGTTACTTTTTCGTATGTCGATGTATCTTGATTTTTTTGCGCTTCACTTTGAGCTTTAAAAAGTAAAGTGTAAGCCGCACCTTCAACTGGCAAATATTGAAAAATAATTTTTTCTAATGGATCTGTTCCATCTGTATTTAACATTGCTGTATCATAATCTGCTTGTGTTGTTCCATAAGTTGTATTTCTTGAAAAAAGCCAAAGAGTCGGTATTTCCCACTCTACTCCATCCGCTCCTTCTGGACCAGCTACAGCATCTGCGAAAGGTAAATCATATTTATTTTTACTTGTATATTTTGCAGCAGATGGAGTAAGAGAAACGCTTTTTGTATAAAATAATCTAGGTTCGCATTGTCTTGCGTTTTCTATTGGTTGTTTTGAGCTTTGATAATATTTACCGATCATATCTGCTATTGAACTTTCCCATTTTTTATATTTTTCTTTTAATGCAGGATTATAAACACCAATTAAAAGTTGTGCGCCATTATAATTTTCAATAAATTGTGTTATTGCATCATTTTTATAACCATAATCATAAATTTTTGTAAAAATATTATTTTCTATATTTCCTTCAGTAATGTTTTCTGAAGCAAATATTTGGGTTAACCCAATATATTTTCCCATATCTTGAAGCTCCTTCATGCAATAAAGAGTTCTCGCATTATCATTATATTTTCCTAAGACTGCGCGGGCTATTGAGTCTTTGCTAATATTAAATTTTTCTGGTTTAACGCAAGGGAAAGTTCTTTTTAGAACTCTTGATGTATTGATTGTTTTAGTTCTAGAAGGCCTAAGATATCTAGAGATATGCTGTTGTTCTACTGTTCCTTCTAAACTTTTACTTTGATTATAAGATTCTAATGCTAATCCATTAAAATTAGCCGGACTGTTTGCGCTATTTATTGTATTTCTGATTTGATCAATATTATTTACTGGTATTTTTAAATCTACAGATTTTAAATTGTCTGATGCTGGATCCCAATAAAAAGTATATCCAAAATCCGCACACCAATTAGAGAGAACTTCTCTTAAAGTTCCAACATAATTTTGAAAATATTTAGGATTAATATCAGGAATATCTATAGAAATTCCTAATCTACTTGCTCCTGCTTTTAAATTAGTAAAATTATAACTTACATCTGGAATATCGCAAAATCCTTCCGTAAACTGTTCTTGGCCTAAAATTATACTTCCTCCTCGTTGCCTATTTCCTTGAACATAAGTACCCGAAGCAGATTTTCTTGAAATTGACAAGTTTGATTTTTTAACTAATTTGATTCCTTCACAATCTAAACAAAAAGCATCAATCTTAAAATCAACGTTATTGCCCTCTCCAACTCCTAAATGTCTGTTAATAAGACCAACAAATATTTTGTCTAAAATAAAAGAACCATCTATAAAATTTAATGTTGCAACTTGCTGACCAACTGTATAACTTGTTTCATAAGAATAAAGATACATCTTACTTAGAATAAGAGAACCAATAGTAATCCTATAAGGTGATGTAAGATTAATAGGGAAAACTGAAGCAACTGCAGTTGAAGTTTTTGGTACAATATTTAATGTTAATTTTGTTGGACTTTCAGAAAATCCTAATTCAAGATTGCTACCGTAAATATAATGGTTAAGTATTTCACCTTTTGAACCATTAACAGTAATATCCTCTATTGGTTTAAACATAGAAACTACTCCTTATACCTATAAAAGTTACACATATTTTATATTATAATAAATTAAAGAAATTTTCATCATTATTATAATAATTATACTGTTTAAAACTAGGATAAAACAAAGAATTTAATAAACTTTGACAAGTAGTTTTAATATAATTATTGTTTGTTTGAAGTATACCATTCAAATATACTTGCTCTTCCGTTAATGGGATAATATTTCCTGTTAAAGCTTTATAATCGCCAGTAAATATATTATATAATGAACTTGTATGAGATGTGGCTAATATTTGACCTGTTGCTAGTATATTTCCAGAAAAGTTGATATTTGACCCATTTATTGAATAATTTAATCCAGAAACTAACTTTTGACCATTTAAATACATTGAATTATTTGAGCTATTATTTAAACTATAACTAATACCCGTTCCAGTATATTGAATAATTTGAGGAGTATTTGTTATATCAAAATATAAAAGTTTGTCAACAAATTGCTCAAAAAATCCATTACTATTAACATATATATTATCAGACAGATTATAATTTCCACTAACAATATCTCCATTGATATTACTTCCAGAAATTTGTAAAACTCCATTAGAAAAAAGATTAATACTTTGTCCAGTATAATCTAAACCTAAAACAAATTGTTGTAAACTATAATCAAAATTTGTAATTTCTTTATAATTATCAAAAAATCCAGTATATGTATTTATTTCAACAAAATCAGAATTATCTATTGGATATAATAATTTTATTCTATTATTGGAATAATATTTTAATTTTTCAAAATCATAATTAATAACTTCTGGAATTACAACAGATACTATTCTTGATCCTGTTGCCGAACCTGTAAGGAATTGAGTTTCTTCTCCATAAATTAAACCTGTAACTCCAGATAAATTACAAATTTGAATTGAACCTCCATTTTTAGTTGGTATTGTACCAACAATTACACTTTGATAACCTGTTATTCCGACTCCGATGGGTACACTAGCTGAATAAATACTACCTGTAATTCTATTATATCCACTTGTTATAAGTATTGTTGAAGATGGAGTAATTGAACAAAAAATTCCACCCGCTAAATTATTCCTTTGTTCATATCCTATATAACCAGATAAATATAAAAAATCATCCATATAACCTTTAAATCCAGTATAATTGGTATCATTGTTATATGTATTTCCAAGATAATAGATATTTGAATTTACATAATCGTCTAAACTAAATAATTCTCTTGTATTTTCAGAATTAATAAAATCATGAACAGATAATTCAAAAATATTTGAATTTTTAGATAAAGAAATGGAAGTATTATTTTTTCCTTCATATAATGAAGTGTATGTATTTTTTCCAGATATATTATTATATTCAATAAAAAATTTATTTGCGCCATTAAATCCAAAACAAAAACCAGAAGTATCAGATAAATTTGTTTGGTTAGAAATTAAAATTGTTGATTTATCTTTATCTATTTGACAACCAGTATTTTTATAAGTTAAAAACATCGTCCAATCTGGTTCATTTAAATAATTGCTTACTCTAAGTATAGAATTTCCAGAAAAAAATCCTGATCCTTCGTAATCATTAAATCCTCCAGAATTTAAACCAACGATAAATCCGGGATTTTTTTCTACGTAAACACATCCGCCACTATATTGAGTATTCGCATCATATAAAGCATTAATTACAATTGCATCTCCGGAAATTTTTGAAAAATCATAATATATTTTCCAATTTTCTATTGGAACAGAATTTCCGGTTAAAATATTATTAAAATCATTAATATTCATGTTTATATATTTATTTGCCCATTAACAAATACTTCAGAAGAATCTAATTTTGAATCTTTTTTAGAATATTGTATAGATGATGACGCGCTCTTTGCATAATTACTAGAATTTTTATCAAAATTTGTAGATTCATTTTCTATATAATCTGATACTCCTCCACCATAAGTTCCTTTTATAGCATTTATAATACTTGATTGAGCATTTTTAGCAGTATCGATGACAATTCCAATATTAAATTCTGTTGTTGAATTTATGTTAAATTTAGCTAATTTTTTAGCATCTCCAAGTGTGTAAACAATGTAATAACCATTAGTATGATAAGTTGGTCTAGGTTTAAATAAATCGATTTTTGGTTCATGTGAAATTTCAAAAGAATTAGATTTTACAATTCCTGCGCTACCGGGAGGTACATCTCTATCGTCAAATGTAGCAGAAAGAGATATTTCTCCTCTTTCTGGATTTTCTGTTATAGTAAAATTTCTCCAATTAGGATTAAGACTAATGCTAGAACTAATATTCATTGTACTTTTTAAATTATTATATATAGAATTCGCTTGAGCATAAAGATATTCTGGTATAGTTCCATAAGTAGAAATTTGATCTAAAACAAATTGTTTTGCATTTTCAAATTTATTTTTTAAATTTCCTCTAGATTTAACTGGTCCAGAAATACTTACTGAAGATATAGAAGTTATTACATCTTTATTTATTTCAACAGAATAATCATGATAAGTACTATTCGTTGGATTAATCGTATCAGTATCAAATGTTGCAGAAAAATTAATTGAATTTGCAGCTTCATTTTCTTCAAAAGATAAAGAAATAGGAATATCATTTAAAGTCCCATCGAAAACATTTTGGCAAATTGTATATAAATCTAAATTTCTTGCATAATTTTTAGTATCTGTAAAATTACCTCTTTTTGCACCTTGTATTGTGCCCTGTATAGATATTGTGTCAAAATCAGAATTAATACTTTTTGTTATATTAGTTGTATATCTTGTGAAATAATTTGATGAAATATTAACATCATTGGAAATATCAACAATATAAGATTCAGCAATTGAATAAGTTCCATTTAAACGATTAATATTTTCACTTAATGATCTTAGTAATGGAGTATATGTTGGAGTATTATTTATATTTATTGGTAAAATATTTGTATCATATCCAGTTAAAGAATTTACATATGCTCTTGCATTTTCAATCGAAGATCTTGCGGAAGTATTTATTCCCTTTGCGGATATATTATGATTTATGGTAATTGATTTATCTGGATTTTCTGCAAAAGAATATTCATTTGTTGGCTCTAAAACTCCAAACATTCCAGAAAATAATCCACTTTCATAACAATCTAATTCTATAGTATATCCTAACATTTTAACATATTTAGATTGATCAAAATTAATATTTCTTACTATACAAGAATCTCCTTTAAATAAATTTTTGCCATCTTCTACAATATTTAATATTTTAAAATCTTTAGAAAAACCAGAAATTAAATTATTTTGACCAGTAATTAATTGTCCAAAATCATTTGGGCATGTTCCAGTTAATTGACCTTCTAAAGTAATTTTTGTGATTTGACCCCAGCGATCACCATAATTTATAACCTCTTGACTTTTTGTTACAAAGGGAATAGGATTATTAAATGAAAAATTATCGTATGTAATTTGTATGCTCATAATGATTTAATGGTACTATTAAATGCTGAAATAGGAGTTGTATAATTTATTCCTAGATTAAAATTTAAATTTAAATCAGAATTAAAACTATAATCACATTTTGTTACAAATGCATCTTTAACTGTTACATCTGGGAAATCCTTTCCAATTTCATTTAAAGCTTTACTTTTTAAATTAGTTAACACTGCTGTTGTAATTGGATTATTAGTATAGATACTTCCATTTGGTCTTGCTGCGATACATTCTAATGTTACATTTCTTTCTCCTAATTCAGTTTGGCCTCCTGCATAAGCAAATACTGTTTTATTGGGTATAATATATTGAGTATACATATGTTTTGCTATATTGTCTGATTTTTTAATTGATAATTTCGTTATGCCAGCTATGCCGGGACTATATATTTTGTCATCAGAGTATTTCAAACTATAACTTAAAACTTGACCATAAATTGGAAAAGATAAATTTTTTTCAGTTAAAACTAAAGTATTACTATATCCTTGAGCAGTATAAAATGAACTTATATTAGAAGCCGCAGTACTAAATATACTATTTATTTGACCAACACTAAAAGTTGTAGAAAAATTTGCAGATTTATTTCCATAAATTCTTACGTTTCCATTTTCTTGAACATCAATAATACCAAAATTATTTTGATTTAATGTTAATGTTGTATCTTTTGTATATGTTAAATTAAATATAGGATTGTTTGTATATTTTATTGAATATTGAGCTTCGCCATTAAAAGCGTTATAATTTTTCGTTACTTCTATTCCAGTATTTAATAAACTATAACTATTTGTTAATTGATTTGAAGTTTTATAATTATTAAATATAGTATTACATCTATTATAGCTTTTCGCTAATTCTATTTCGACTGCATTTTTTGCACTTGTAAATCTATCTTCTACTAATCCTTTAATATTTGCTTGTTCTGTGATATCAATATTTCCATCATTACCATAATTAAAATTTTGAGTTAATTCTAAAGAATAAGCGCCAGAATAATTATTATTAAATATATTGAAATTTTTGGTAAAAGAACAATCATTAGTTATAAGGTTATAATTTTCTGTAAAATATTTTTTTCCAGTTTTTGTATATAAACCAGAATATTTTGAATCTATAAATCCGAGATTAGGTAAAGAATTAAATATTCCAGAAGCAAGATTTTTAGCTAAAACTATTGGAGATGCATATCCATCTGCTTTTCTATATCTTATATTTAAATTATGGGAGTAATTATAATTATCAGTTTCATCAATATTAAAATTAAGCGTTTCTTCAAATGTTTCTAATAAACTAGTTGTACCACTTAAAGCTGTATTAATTCCAGTATATAAATTACCAGTTAAATTATAAAGATCATTATTTCCACTAGTTAAGACATTAAAGCTAATTGTATAAGTATCAAGTCTTATTGGATTATTTTTATTAAAATTAATTGAAGTAATTCTAGCTGGGCCAAGATTCACTCCATTGACTATAATATTTTCTCTTTCTTTGAGATCTCTTACCATTCCACTCTCTAAAGCTAAATTTCCAGAAACGCCTTGGGTATTGGTTGATTGTAGAAAGAAACCTTCTACTGTATAATTTTTAATTGAATTTAAACGAAATGAATCGCCTAAAAAATTATTTTGATGGTTATATGTTAGAAGTTGTGCGCCTGTTATTACATAACTCATATATCATATCCTTATGCCTTTTTAGCCTCTCTTGCTGGACCATATAATTTAGCTAAAATTCCCGGAGATATTTCTTCTACAGCTTTTTTAACTGCGTCCATCATTTTTTTGCTTAGTTCATCGCTTGCTGTTTCTATTGATCCTTTTACCTCTACTGAAAGCGGAGTAAATGAAACGTTCATTTCTCCTTTTGAAGTTTCTTGTTTTTTACTTTGTTCTTTTTGAACTTGAGTATTTTCTTGTACAGCTTGAGTAAGTTTTTCTTGGGTTGGCATTCCCTTTTGTTGTTGCCTTTGAACTTCTTTTACTGGATTTTCTTGCATTCCAACTTTGCCTTGAATTTCTTGAGCGCCAGCATTTCTAGTTCTTAATGTATTAATTTGATTATCTAATAATGTGCGTTTTCTATTAGATTCTGCATCAGTTTTACCTTCTAAAGCTTTTCTTTGACTCATTAATGTTTGTTGTTGAGATTCATTTGCTCCTAAATAATTTTGTACTCCAGCACCAGTTAAACCTGTGGTTTGTTTTAGTGGAGGTGGCAATTGATTAATTTTTCCTCTTCCAATTCCTTCTCCAAGATTTCCTGCTTGTACTGTCGCTGGAGTACCTCCTAATGATCCCATACTTTTTTCCATGTTTTTATTCCATGCTTCATCACTAGCTTTTTCGCGAGCTTTATAATCTGCAGCTGTCCATTCTGACATGGGTTTTTCTTTATAACTATTTGCAGTTAAATCTGAGGCATAAGTTCCTGTTTTTGCTGCTGGAGCTATTGTGCTTGCAAGTGCTGGAGAAGTTGTAGCTGCGGTGGTTTTATCTGCATTTTCTATACCTTTTTGAACTGCATCTTGTGTTTGTGATCCTTGCTTTCCTCCGCCTAATTCTCCTTGTAATAATTTATAAATTCCCGCTACATTATCTTCAAGTTTAAATTGATTATCGAATTGTTTTTGAGCCATCTCTTCGGCTTGAGAAGCTGCATCTCTTGCAATTTGAGCAAGGTCAGTATTTCCTGCTGCTTCTGCTTGAGCTGCCATGCCTTCAAATATAGCTCTTTTTTGTTCTGCCATTTGAGGAACAACTAAATCTTTTAACGATTTATTTAATTTATCACTTCCAAATCCTCCCGTCATCTCTTGTAATGCTATACCCGCTTGAAGTCCTCCGCGAGCTTCTGTTGCACCTAAACCAAATTTTTTTCCAACAGACATGCCTTCCAAACCTTTAGTAAATTTTTCAAGTGGATCTTTTAATGTTTCGGGATCTAAAAATCCTTGTATACCTCCTGCGCCTTTTAATAATTGTTGATCTTTAATTTGTTGAAGTTGAGCTTTTAATTGATCTCTAGAAATTTGATTTTGCGTGTTTACTCCTTCGTTATTTATTTGAATATCTTGATTAGTTTTTTGAAGCACTTCTAATTGTTTGGATTGTAAACCAATTAGATCTGCTTGATTTAAACCAGATTTATCAGCAAACTCTTTTAATCTTGCTGCAACTTCTTCTGGAGTACCACCTTGTTGAATTAATCCAGCAATTTCTCCCTTTTTAGCAGATAATGGCGTAGTATCTTTACCTTCACTTCTTAATTTTTCTATTTCTGATTGGAAAGTATTTGCAAGATTATCTCCTAATTCACCTATTGCAGATAATTGTAAATTTTGATTTTCTAATTGATTTTCTTGTACTCTTTTGCTTTCTTCTATAGCTGCTGCGGTTTTAGCCATAGTAGCTTCGCCTCTAAATGGTTGCATCGTTCCAAGTTGAGATCTTGCGGCTTCAGAAGTGATTCTTGATTGGTTTGATTTTCTTATATTTGCCAATTTCATTTGAAAAACAGTTGCTTTTCTAGTTGCATCAGCTGCTATTTCTGTTGCTATTGCATTGGCTTTTTTAATTTCTGCTTCCTTTCTGGCATCTTCCGCTGCTTTTGCATTGGCTTTTTGAACATCTGCATTTCTTTTAGCTAATTCATTTGCTTGATCAGAGTTTTTTTCTAATTCAACTCCCATTTCTCTTAATGCATCAAATAAAGCTCTTGTTTGACCTTCTCCTTCTTGCATTACTAATGCTACATTTTTTTCGCTTAATCCTAATTCTTTAAGGGCACTTTCTAATTGTTTTGGTCCTGCGTCTGTCCCAACAACTGTACTACCCATGAATCTTCCCATCCCAGAAACATTTCCTTGCTTAAAGTTTTCTGTAAATGCTTGTTGTTGTTCCGGAGTAGAAGCTTTAAATGCATCTTTAATTAATTTTTCTGGATCTATTTTCTTTCCAGTTTTTATAGCTTCTGCAACTCCAAGACCAAATTCTCCTTGTTTTTGTTGAGCTAATTGTTGTCTTTGTGCTTCCGCAATTGCTGTTTGAACTTCTGTCAAATCTTTAGCTGCGGCGATTTGATCTCTATATGCGGAAGGTAAATCAGCCAAAGCTTTTGCTAAATCATTTTGATATTTTATTTGAGTTTTTGCGGCCTCTTCTGGAGTTCCTTTGGGTTCTTTATAAGATTCTTGTAGTTTTTCAAATGTTGTTGCATATGTTTGAGATGCATCGTTTAATTTACTTGTTTCTTCTTTTGTTTTTTCTAAGGCTTTTTTAATTGGTCCAGTTTGATCTCTCATTATTTGAGAAATTCCATCAAATGCTTGATATAAACCAACTGCTGCGCCAGCGATTAATCCAACTGGTCCGGGAATTACCGTAGCAATACTTGCAAATGTACTTGCGGCTTGAGTTGCAGTACTTACAACTGATCCAAGTTTACTTTCGCCATCTTTATTAAATGTATCAACTACTCCAGATAAAACAGATAAAGATATAGAAGCTTGAAATGCATTATCTTTAACTTTTTTAAGTGCGGGTGCAATTTGAGCATCATCAAAAAGACCTTTTAAGCTTCCTATTCCACCACCTCCTAATGCTGGAGCAAAATTAGGAATAAATCCTCGCGCTAAACTTTCTTGAGCTTTTTGAGAGTTTTTCATTGCTTGACCAATTCCTTCTGGATGGTCTCTTTTTACTGCAGAAAAATTAGATTGAGTATTTCTATCTCTAACATATAATCCAACCCCTTCTTGGAAATCAAGCGCAGGATTTCCACCCATTTTCTTTTCAGTTTCCATTGCAGTTTTAATTCCAGCAAAGTTTGGAATATAACCACGAGACATTGCTTTTGCTGTTTTAATTTGATTCGCGAAAGTTGTAAGTAATTTGCTCTTTAAACCAGCATTAGTTGATCCTTCTCCAACTGGACTTCTTTTGGAATCTATATATGGATTATTTAATTTAGCTGCATCTGCCCCAAATATTGCATTTACAATTTCCTTATCTTGAAAATCTACTGGTGAATAATCCCAAGTTCTATTTCCCATTTCTCCAGTTTTTAAATTTTTATTTATTGCAGTAGATATAACTGTTTCAAAAATTCTTCCTGCAATTTGTGGATATGCAGATTTATCTGCAACCATTGAATTAAATATTGCATTATTATTTGGAAATCCTTTATTTTTATTACCTAAAAGATCATTTGCCATTCCACGAATTGCTTCTGGAAGATGTTTTTGAATTATTGCGTCAAAATTATTTTCATCACTTGGTAATAACGCTTGTGGAACTGCAGATTGAATTCCTGAAAATCTTATATTTTCTCCATTTTCACCTAAATAATCTGCATAATTTTTATTTCCTCTATAACTTGAAACTACTGTTACATTAGACGCAGGAATAGTTTTTCTTTTTGTACCAGTTGGTTTTGCAAACCCTGTTGGTAGTCCTAATATTTTTCCTGCTCGTGTTCTTTTTGATGCGCTTGCATTAGGATTATTATAAGTAGCAAGTAATTGTTCTCGTGTTTGAGCAAAATTTGGAACAAATCCTAAAAAATTTAACTTATCATAAAGTTCTTTTTGTCTTTTATTTCCAACTGAACCATATGTTGGGATAACTGCGGAATCTCCGTTTGAACCCATACCAACAATTTCTATTTCTTTATTATTTTTTATAAATTTTTGACCACCAATTGTTCCTTGAGAAATTTGTGCGCGTGGATTTACTGCTCCCATACTTCTTGCATTTTGTTCTTCTTGACCAAAAAGATTAGGTACAAATCCTCCTGCTCTAGCTTGTAATCTACCTGCTGTTGGACCAGTTTTAGATATTGCGACTCCTGCTCCAGCTAATGAAGCTGCTAACGTTTTAGAAAGAGTAACTTGTTGCTCCATCGCAATTGTTTGAGCTTTAATTGTATTTAAAATTGATTCTTGTAGTCCTGCTAATGTAGTTTGACCACTAGTAATTTGAGCTATAATTTCTGGATTTTTAGATAAAATATTAAAAATTTGTTGTTGAAGTTGAGCTTGTTCTGCGCTCTTTGTATTTAAATTTAATATTGTTTTTGCTGCATCCGCTGTAAATACAGTCAATCTTTCAAAAATCATGAATAGAGCTTTTGCGCCAACTACTAGTCCGGGGCCAGATAAAAAGTTTCCAAGTCCTCTTAATAAACCTTCTCCAATTTGAGATCCAATATCTTCGCTATCTCCTGCTCCAAAATTTTCTAATACAGTATTTAATCCACCAAAAACTTTTTTCAATGCTGGAGCTAAACTTAATTCTCCAATTTTTGCGCCAGCTGCAGTAAGATTTGCAATTGTTTTATTTAAGAGAGCAGCTAAAGTTGTATTTAATTCTTCATTTCTTCTTATAGCTTCATCGGTTGCACTAGTAGAAATTTGTAATGCATTTGAATATATAGAATATTCTTTATTTAAATCTCCTAAAGCGGCTTTTAATACGTTGATTTGGAATACTCCACCAACTTGTTCTGCAATAGTTGCTTTTTGTCTATCATTTAAAGTATCGTATGTTTTTGCAAGATCACTTAAAATTTGAATTAGTGGTCTAGTATTTCCTTCAGCTGTTTGAGTTTGAATTCCTAGTTGTTGTAAATCCTCTAAAACTTTTGGTCTTTGTAATCTTGTGAAAATAGTTTTAAAAGAGTTTCCAATAACTGCTCCACCTCTAGCAGTAATTTGTTGGGCAGATGTAACAATAGCTAATAATTGATCAAAACTAACTCCAGCATCTTCTGCGCTACTTCCTACTCGTTTAATAGCTTCTGCAAGATCTCCAGAACTAACAGCAAAACTTGCGTCAACTGCGGCTAGTTTATTAATAACATCTGTTGAAGATAAAGCTGTTTTTTGAAAACCATTAAGGGTGGCGGTAATCGCTTCTACTGCATCAACTGCACTTAAACCAGAAAGTCTAGTTAAAACAAGAGCATCTTGTGTTCGTTTTAAAGTTTCTGATACTCCTAGACCTTGTCGAGAAAGTTCTGTGGCTGCAGATGCAACTGTAGAAAATGTATTTCCTGTATTTTTAGCAATATCAAATAAATTTGCTCCAAAGCTACTTAAACTTTTATCTGTTAAATTTAATATAACATTAATATCTTTTAATGCTTTTTCCACTTCAATTGCAGCTTTAACGCTTTCAGATAATGCCTTTTCTACTGAATAAATTGCGCTTGCAGAGGCTCCGAATGCAATAACACGAGCGTTAGAAGCTTCTAATGATTTTTCAAACTCACCTAATTGACCTTTAATTTTACCTAAAGGAGCAGCAAAACCTCCTCCTTTTGTACCAAAATTAAGGGTATATGGCTTAGAAACAAGGGCTTCGATCTGCTTCTGAGCAGCCCTAATATTTGCTACTACATCAATTTCTAGTTGATTTCTACCTTGCGCCATACTAATAAATATTACACGATATTTTAATTAATTATAATTATAATCCATGTAATTTTATTATATCTTGCATGCTGAGTTCACCACCCGCCTTTTCAGCCTCTTTTGCTATATCTATAATTTCATCTTTGCTATCAAATTGATTAATTGATTTAATTTCATCTTTAGAGGCCCCAATATAAGTTGCACCATCCTTTTCTTTTGATCTATGCTTAACTTCTGAAGCGCTACCAATATTTTTATTTAATTCATACCAATCAACTAATTGATCAAGATCATCATAGTATTCTTCAATAGGAGAAGCGCCTTTTGATAAAATATTTTTATACATTAATCCATTCGAAAACAATTCTAATTGAAATGTAGATAATTCAACTATTGGTTTTCCATAAAATATATGAATATCATTTTCAGTTAAAAAAAGACTATTTAAAAAGAATGGCAAAACAGCCATTTTCTTTATATTCTTTTGATTAAAATAATCAATAACAGTATTATATATGAGTATATATTTAGATAATTCTTTAATATCTAGTTCTTCAAAGTCTTCTTCATTAAATAAATTTATTTTTAAGTCTGAATCTTTAAATATAGATCTATAAATGATCATTTCATTTGATCGTTTATTTGCATATTTTTCCGCAGTAACTCCTAATAACTCTTCTCTTTCTTTTAATATTTCATTTGATTCTTTTTCTAATCCTTTGATTTGATTATTAATTGTTGTAGCTTGGCTTTTGATTATTATCTTCTTAAGAGTATCTCTTAAATTGGCAACTTGTTTTCTGTTATAAATAATTTTTTTTTCTTTATCTTCTGTCCATAAATCTGCTTTGCATAATTCATTTATTTTAGATTTTTCATCAGGCAAGCCGCGAACTTTGGCTTCGTTAAAATGTTGTATGTATAAATCTTCTATTAGACCAAGATCAATTTCAAATGGATGCTTGATATATATATTTTCAGAAGCTATATAAGAATATCCTAAAATGACATCTTTATATAGTTTTCTTAAAAATCTATATTCATTACTTAGCGTCACTTACTTTAGGTTCTGTTGTATTTTCTTTTTTATCTATATCAGTTTGAATTGGAATATAGAATTTTTCTGCTCTTTCAAAATCTTCTGGAGATGAAATTTTACCCATATACCAAAAACTAATAAAATAAGCTAATTTTTTGAATACTTCATTCCAAAAAGGATCATCTTGCTCTTCTAAAGAATCATAATGTTCTATTTTTTCATCAAAAGTTTTGCCATTGAATAATGGAACAAAATCTTCATTTTTTTCATCTTTTTTATGCGATAGATTTAATACCCACCACATGATCGTTTGATTTCTTGCTCTATTCTCTGCGGTTTGATCAAATAAAGAAATTTGAGAAAACTCAAGGTTTTGAAGTTCTTGACGAATTTCAGTTAATTCTGCGATAATACTTGCTACTTTAGCGGTTTTTTCCTCTGGAGAAATATTTTCTAAATTAAGAGAAACTTTTTGAAATTCTGTTTCTTTGTTATATAAATCAATATAAAGTTGGCTATATTTTTGTTTCTCTGGTTCACTCATAGCGCCACCATCATTTTGATATCTCTTTGCAAGTAATGCTTTTGTTAAAAGTCCAGATTTAATTCCTTCTGATAATTTAACTCCATAAAATAATTCTGCATCGTCAAATAAACGCCTTGTTGGTTTTTGTATTTTAAATTTAATTGGAACTACTTTTTTAACTTTCTTTGTAGTTTTAATTTCATTACCTTGTGCGTCATTTGTGACTTCGACTTGTTCAACTTCTTTTTGTTGATTTACTGTAAATTCATATAACCATTTCATATATTCTTTGCTCCTTATAGTAGATTTTTAGACTTTAAAAAGTCTTTTGTTTTATTAAAATTTTTAACCCCGCCTATTGTTCTAATAAACTTATTTTGTTTCTCAGTATCCCAAGTCTTTATATATTGTAAGGACTTGCTTTTTATAAAAGAATCAAAATCAAAATATTTAATCTTAAAATCTTTTTCTAAAGTTCTTTGTATCGTTTGTAATGATAATACTGCAGAAAGAGTGTCTTCTATTGGATAATTAAATAGTAACTTATTTTTCATTTTTTAATTTCCATGTTTAAAAGATCTAAGTTTTTAGTTATTTCCCTAACTGTTTCATTACCTAGATCTAATACCTTTTTCCTTATGTAATTATATTTATTATCATCAAAATAATCAACATTTTTTAATGTCTCTTGGTCTATTTTGCTATTTAATTTATTAAGCATATTAACATGTTCTTCTTGAATATCTTCAATTAGATTAAGGTATCTTTTGTAAAGAGAAGTAATATTTCTATGTATTTGAAATAATAGAAATTCCTTAAGTTTAGGATCTGTCTCCATAAGCCTTATACTCTCCTTGTTCCTTACCTATATTTACACTAAAAACCCCGCTTTCGCGGGGTTTTAGTAATTTTAAATTTTATTTAAAATATTAACTTGAAGTATTACTTTCGATGAACAGTCCTTTTTGTGTATCAGTTGGTCCACCGATTTGAGCGCTAAACTCCATTGTTACAGACTTATTATCACCGATTGCAGAACTAAATGATTGAGAATCTAGTTTTGCACCTTTTAATGTGTATTTTAAGGCATACGGAGTATAACTTGTATCACAATTAGAGCTTGGAGCACCAAGATTAAATGTTAAATTATAACTTTTACCATCATCGCAAATTAAATCAGTTAAAGCATTACCAAAGTTATCACTTCCAGCAATATCACCCATGATAGCTTCTACGCTAGCAGTAACTGTAACTGGGAATGTAATTTCTCTTGAGAAAGCATACTTACTACCAAGCTTTTGGATTGGATCACGACCAATATCTGTTGATAGTGAGAAGTTTTGAATCTTCAAATCGCTTGCATTTACTCCAAGTCCAGAAATTGTAAGACTGATATCGCCGGGGCGAAGTGCAGTATATCCTGCGCCAGTATCTGGTGTTGGAATAGAAAACTTATCCGTAGTATTTGCAGAGCCATCTGTTGAACTAACATGAGGCCCAAGTCCAGTTGTGGCTGGATAGAATTTCATGTTTAAACCTTCTGCTGCAACTGATACTTTTGGAAAATCTCCTACTGCAGCTTCAATTGAATAAGATGTTAATCCACCATTTCCAATTCCAATTACTCGACCTAATGATCCACTAGTACCAGTTGCGGATGTATCGATATTTGCATCTGTGCCTTCTGGAGAAACGTAAATATAATAATTATTAATATCTTTTGTACCAGAAAGAATTTCTGCAAGAGCACCTTTTGTTGAGCCTAAGAAAAAACCTAATGCTTGTTCATTTTGACCAGAACTTGCAAGATAACTAAAATCTAAACTAACAGTTGGTTGTTCTAGAATAACACGATCAATAGCGGCCAATTGACCATATTGATTTACGTCTTGTCTTGTTATATCAAAACTATAATTTGCATCTTGAACTCTCATTAATTGAGTTGGTGTTGCTGCTCCGGTAGCTCCTACAAAAAGCGCTTCACTTTGATAAATTACTCTTTTTCTTGGCATATTTTATTTCTCCTTTGAAATCTTGTCTATTATTACAGTTAATTTTATATCAAGAGAAATCATTTTTAACACCTTGGATATCTAATATTACTTAGTCTAAAATCTACAAATGCAGGAAATACTTGGGTATTTTTTGGGTTAAAATTAGCAAATATTTTACTAATATTTACTTCTGTTATATAAAAAGCGTCATTAGATAGATTAATGCCAGATGTTAAGGTATTATAGTTATAATATCCACTATTTAATGACCCAAAATTATTAAATGGAGGATTATTGATTAATGGCACATATCTTCTTGCGGTATCTTTTAATATAGAACAAACTGCATCTAAATTAAACATATTATCAGCTAAAACTACTGCTCTAACTTCCATAAATGTTTGATCTTGACCACCAAGAGCGAATGGTTCATTAATGCCTCCATTATTTTTAAGAAATATGCATGGATAAGTTATAGATTCAAGAGCTAATCCTGTTGGATTTTGAGTGGTTTTTGGTCTAATTTTATATTCGGTTTCAAATAATAGTTCTTCTTCTGGTTGATTTGTTAAATATATATTGAAATCTTTAACAGCATAAGTGCCACTTAATGTTTTACCAGCTTGAGTTCCAGTAAAATATACTTGACCTTGATTAGGATTAATACCAGTTAACCCACTTTGACCAACTTGAATAAATGAATTATTAACATAAACTCCAGATAATAAATTAGCGCCAGAAATAGAACTATCACTTACTACTTGCTTAAATGGTAATCCATAAGTATAAAATCCATTATAAATATTTGTAATAGGATAAAATTGACTATTATAGTTTTGAAAAGCTTCACCTTTTTTAAGTAGGATATTATCTATCCACATTATCATACTAGACATTAAAATATTATCTAATTGAATTTTCATGGTTTTATATTATTTACAAAATTTTTAATAATTTCCGACATATATCTTACTTTTTTAAATGTAGAACCTCTAACTTTATTTTCAACTTGAAGTGCTTGTTGAGAACGACCTTTTAAGAATTTTTTGTATACATAATAACCAAATCCAGATATACCTCTTTCTACGCCAGTAACCCAACTCCTTCCACCTTCCCACGGCATTGGAGTTTCTTTTTGAATTGCATCTATATCTGGATAAGAAATAACAAATCTTGTGGATGTTCTATTATTTTTTTTCTTTAAATTAAAGCTTTTAACTAATAACCCTTTTAAATCATCTATTGGATTTTCATTTGCGTAAAAACCAATATAACTAAACAAATTACCTACTCCATTTAATGTATTTGAAATATTTGAGCCATTTGGTCCTTCTGAAATTTCTTTTGTTACAGGATGATCTTCAAATTCTTTAATGAATTTTTCTTTACTTTCTTCATATTTTTCTGTCATTACATCTTCTGCTTTATCTTGAAATCCAGCGGTAGATTCTATAGCAGTTTTAACATTAAAATTAACTTTGCCCATTATTTTGTTTCCTTTAGGAAATAAACGTAAAAAGTATTATTTTGATAATGTTTGACAATGCTTGTGCTATAAATATTAAATGTTTTATCATCAAATGTTATATTTTCTGTGCGATCTGTATTAATATAATCTGCACAATCTTTTTTAACATAAATTTCAACTTGTTGATCTGGAAATTTTAATTTAATTTCTGGATTTTCTTGTAAATTTTCATTTACTGTATATTTAATAACTGCGTCAAAAGTTTGACTTCTAGGAGTATAAGTATAATCAACTATATTAGAATTCTCATCATAGCCAAGTATTTGAGAAGTTGTATTTTGGACTATATTTTTAATTGGTTCTTTATTTACTGTAATAGATTTTTTAAATGTCTCAAACCATGTATCGGCCGCATCTTCGTACCAAGTTTGATCTCCTGCGCTTATGAAACTGGTAGCCATAAAATTATTGTACTATGCTGTCGATATTTCTTATAAATGAAGAGTATGTATAGCTTCTGCTTGGTTCTTCTACGGTATCATCGCCAGCAACTTGAAGAGGACGAGCTTCATTAAGATTATAACTTCTAATAAGAACTAATAGCTCATCATTAATTTGTTTTCTAAATTGGGCGTAAGTTTTTGCTAATTCATTCTTATTGATCTTTCTGGCGCTAAATCCATTTTGATTAATTTCAATAATGCTATCTGTACTAGCGGCGCCAAGTGCATTTCTTAATAATCTTTCATAAAAATGAATAGCAAAAAGCATCTTAAATATACTTTTTTCAACACTAGTGAATAATTCGCCGCTATCTGAACTGGCTTGAATTTCCAATGTTGTGTCGTCTATATAAAATCTTTTATTAATAGAAATATTTAAGTCTCCAATGTTTGCTCTAAGCCACCAAGCTATTGAAGCTATGCTCCAATCGGCTGGCTCGCCCATTTCACGATAAAGTTCGTCTGCAACATCAACAATTTTAATAGGTGTATAAGATGAATTGGCCATATAATAGATATTACACTATATAATATATATTATAATCAAATTATAAGGGTTATTTTTAATTTAATTTAAATAGTTCCATCTTAGTCCAAGCACCGTCTGCTGTACCATTTATAACTTGACTTGTTGGATTTGCTGTATATGCAGTTGCATCAATATAATCGCTTGATCCATTCAGAGAAGTAATTGCCGTAGCAAAAGATGTAAAATCATCGCCAGTAACAATAACTGATTTATTTATTGCTATCGTATTACCATTTTTTCTAAGTTGAATATTGGTTTGATTATTATTTATTGTGCCTTTTTGCCAACTAACCATTAAATTAGTAACATAATTTCCAGAAACTGTTGGGGTTATTCTATATGTTGATGCATTATACCAACCATTAGGATCAGTTACTGAAGAAAATTGAATACCAGTATCGATTCCATTAAGTACTGTTTGATTTGATAATCTTGCTACTTTTACATAATAATTTCCAGCAGAATTAAGATTTCCAGTTATTGTTGCGTTACCACTAACTATTAAATTACCAACGATATTAGTATTATCAAAAACATTCAAAACGCCTGATGCATTAATATTGATATTGGCGCCAGTTAATATTAAATTGCGAAGAATGCCAGAAGTACTTTGTTGAGGGCCAATTACTAAACCAGAATTAATCCAACCAACTAATCCAAACTCGCCAGAGTTAGTGCCAGTTGAGTTGTAGACTCGGAATTGTTGAGATGATGTAGGAGAAAGAGCATTACGTTGAGCAAGAATATTTGCTCCATCATCGGTTAAGAATAAATATGGAGAATTACTATTAACTTGAGAACTACTCCATGTTACATATCTTCCTTGAGTTAAATGTAATCCATCAAATGTTCCAAGAGGGTGCTTACCTAAAGCTGCTTGATTGACTCCACCATTTACTACTAATAAATAAGCGCTATTTCCATTTAATGTAACGTATCCATTATTTGGTATACTTGGATTTAAATTAATTAAACTATTTGAATTAATATTAATGTTACTTCCAGTTATTGATGTATTTCTTAATATTCCACTACTAGTAGCTTGTGAACCAATGATAAGATTATTAGCAGTATCCCAACCAAAAAGACCATATTCACCAGAATTTGTTCCAGTAAGATTGAAAATTTTTAATGAATGAGGAGCATTACCAGCTGGATTTCTTAAAGATAAACTATTTGAACTATCTGTTGTTAAATTAATAAAACTAGTAGAAGTCCTTTGATAATATAAAGATCCATTTTGAACTCTTAATAAATAAGTAGTATCACCAAGTTCAATATATTTACCACCACCAAGAGTTGCTCTAGCATAAAGAACATCTTGAGGATCTGTTATTATATATGTAGAAACTCCGGGAGTTGTACTTTTTGGTGAAAAATATAAACCGCCATCTGTTTTAATTTGACTTACAACTCTATTTCCGCTATAAAAATTAATATTTCCAGATAAATTAGGTATTAAATTAATATTATTACCAGTAATTACTATATCGCGTAAAATACCAGAATTAGTTGCTTGAGAACCAATAATTAATGGCGAAATCATTGGCGCGGTTACATTTCCAGTCCATCCAGTATTTAATCCTGTTATTGTCCATCCAAATAAAGCAAATTCTCCAGAGTTTGTTCCTGTGCTATTAAATACTCTAATTGATTGTGGACTTGTGCCACTATAGATATTTATGCCAGATGTGAATGTTTTTGAACCATTTATTATTTGATCTCCAGTAGTATAGACGATAGTATTTGATCCACTTAATAAAAAACCAATGCCATTCACAGTCGGCATAGAATTAAAAGTTTTGATCCCACTAATAGTTTGATCTCCAGTAGCATAAATAGGATAATTTTTATCAATAATATGTGTTACTGTGGCCATATTTATGTTTCCTCTAAATACATTTTTCTATTTTCTATTACACTATCTAGTTCAGATTCATTTTCAACCCAAGTTAATCTTTCGCAAAATAACAATTTATCATAAATATCTTCGCGCTCTATTATTTCTAGTTCTTTTGTTTCTTGATTAAATTGTGGAATTTTAGTTTTTCTAATAGAGTCTTTTTCAAAATAGTTTACTCTAACTGAATTATCCATATAAGAATCTTTTGTGATATAAATGTTTTTCATATATTTATGCTGTTGGATCTGTTACTACTAATTGATCTCTACTGTTAAAATATCTTAATCTGAAAGAGTTTGCTGAATTTTTAAATAAAGTTTTACTATAAGTATTATATACATGAGTTGCTGCAGAAAAATCTATACCAGCTATATCATTTTCAATAGTAGTATTATTAAAAGAATTTCCAATGATATTGTACTGAAAATTATTTTGAATTGTATTTATACTAAAATTATTTTGAATATAATTTGTAAGAAAATAATTTCCGATAGAGTTATAGCCAAAACTCTGTCCTATATTGTTAGAATAAAAATTATTTTGAATAGAATTAGAACTAAAATTTAATGCAATTACATTGCCATAGAAAACATTTTGAATAGAATTTATTGAAAAAATATCTCCAATTGTATTTGAATTAAAAAGATTTTCAATACTATTATAAGAAAAATTTGTTCCAATAGTATTATTAATAAAGTAATTTTTAATAGAATTACTCAGAAAATTATTTCTAATTACATTTAAGTAAAAATAATTTTCAATAACATTAGAGTTAAAGTTCTCTCCGATTATATTTGAATAAAAATCATTTCCAATAATATTGGAGTTAAAACCACTTCCAATGGTATTAAAATAAAAATCATTTTCGATAGTATTAGAATAAAAATCTTTTCCTAAAATAAAATTACTATGACTATTTTTTATTTTTATATTTTTTACGTTAGATAAAGTTAAAGATCCCAAGCCAGTTAAGCTGGAAGTAAAAGTGGGTTGTTGAACTCTTGATCCAGTAAGAGCTGGCAGAGTTAAAAGATATGTACTAAGCCCATAACTTTCATCTGTTACAAAATAAGTTCCACTTTCAACAAAATCTGATAATGGAAACCAAAAATTAGTATTAGTTAAAGCGTTTCCACTATTACCTGTAATAATTGAATAATAAATTTTGCCTCGATTACTATTATTTCCAGTTTCTTTAACTAAAGAAAGACTACTATATTGATAATTACCAGAATAATTAGCCACAGAACTAGTATCTGGTTTACAGCAATTAACAGTAATATTCCTCCAATCGTAAGGAATATCAATATTTAAAAGATTATCTATTCTTCTATAAATCCAACCTTTAAAATTTGGTATAGCATTATTATTATTTATAGTCCCCCAAGAATAAGAGCCACTTGCATCTATATTATAATAAATTGTATCTTGAGGATAAATTTCTGATTGCGCTATATTAGATATTTTATTATTAGAAATAGCACTAACAATTAAAGGTTCTCCAGAAACTGCTGTTTTTACTGTTTGATCATTGATTGATTGATTATTCCATTTTAATATAAAATCTGATATTCTATATAACTGACCGCTAAGTAAATTATTATTTGCTTTTAATCCTGTTAGTGCAGAATATGTAGTATTTAAAATTTGATTAGCTCCACTGGCGAAAGTTTTAATTCCATTAATAGTTTGATCGCCAGTTGTATAGACGATAGTATTTGGTAAAGTCGCCGTGGAACCTTCGCCAATCAATAAAACTCCTGTTCCATTTACGCTTGGCCTTGTCGCAAAATCAACAGTTCCATAAATATTTGGTTTAGCAAAATATATTCCGCTTGCAAAATCTAAAGCAAGAGTATGAGCTCCCGAAGAAAGATGAGGTCTATTTTGTCCATCACCAAGTACTACTGCGCCAGAATGAAAATTTTGTACTACTGTGCAACGACCACCAACGATATAACTATAAGGCGCAAAAGCATAATTATTTTCGCCTCCAAGTACTGCTGAATAACATTCAGTTGCACAATTAAAAAATCCTCCACCAATCGTTGAGTAAGCTCCACACGCACAATTATAATTTCCTCCACCAACATTTGCATAGCTTGCTGATGCAGAATTCCGTCTTCCTCCACCAACAGTTGAATGAAATGCTGTTGCAGAATTACATCTTCCTCCACCAACATTTGCATAATTTGCTGTTGCGCAATTATAATATCCTCCACCAATAGTTGCAGAATCTCCGAATGCCTGATTATTAATTCCTCCACCAACAGTTGAATAAATTCCTGTTGCAGAATTATTTCTTCCTCCACCAATATTTGAATAAGCTGCTGTTGCGCAATTATATCTTCCTCCACCAACATTTGCATAATTTGCTGTTGCGGAATTAAATTTTCCTCCACCAACAGTTGAAAAATTTGCTGTTGCGTAATTTGTAGATCCTCCACCAACATTTGCATAATTTGCTGTTGCGCAATTATAATATCCTCCACCAACATTTGCATAGCTTGCTAATGCACAATTATTTCTTCCTCCACCAACAGCTGAATAACTTGCCATTGCAAAATTATTTCTTCCTCCACCAACAGTTGCGTAAGCTGCTGTTGCACAATTTCTGTATCCTCCAACAACACTTGAACTGAATGCTGTTGCGCAATTTCTGTATCCTCCACCAATAGTTGCGAAATCTGTTATTGCGCAATTATATTTTCCTCCACCAATATTTGCGTAAGCTGCTGTTGCGGAATTATATTTTCCTCCACCAACAGTTGAATAAATTCCTGTTGCAGAATTATATTTTCCTCCATCAACATTTGCGTAGTTTGCTGTTGCGCAATTCTGTGATCCTCCACCAACAGTTGCGTAATCTGCTGTTGCGGAATTACACCATCCTCCACCAACAGTTGAAAGACATCCTGTTGCGCAATTTCTGAATCCTCCACCAATAGTTGCGAAATCTGCTATTGCGCAATTATTTTTTCCTCCACCAATATTTGAATAAGCTGCTGTTGCGCAATTATATTTTCCTCCAGCAACACTTGCAAAATTTGCTGTTGCGCAATTATAATATCCTCCACCAACAGCTGAATAACTTGCCGTTGCACAATTATTTCTTCCTCCACCAATAAAAGAATAATCTCCAGATGCAAAATTACCATTTCCCGCTCCTATTCCTGCCCATAATCCAGAGATACGATTATTAAGTCCAAAAAATCCTGTGCCTGCGATTAAACGACCAACAAAAGTCTTTGCTCCAGAGATTGTTTGATCTCCACTTTGATATAC
>Ga0214923_10000487_pt1 | contig 60358 bp, 117 predicted proteins | sample LL1510_MetaG_FD_177993 | JGI IMG/M metagenome (GOLD analysis project Ga0214923, IMG submission 177993) | Freshwater microbial communities from Lake Lanier, Atlanta, Georgia, United States - LL-1510 | ecosystem: Environmental > Aquatic > Freshwater > Lake | place: USA: Georgia | collected...
GGCTGTGGTGGTGGTGGTGGGCGCAAGCGTTGTGGTGGTGGTGGTCGTTGTGGGTGAGGCTGTTGTGGTGGTCGTTGTGGGTGCGGCTGTTGTGGTGGTCGTTGTTGTTGTTGTAGTTGTCGGCGCGACCGTTGTGGTGGTGGTGGTGGTGGGCGCAAGCGTTGTGGTGGTGGTGGTGGTGGGCGCAAGCGTTGTGGTGGCGGTGGGGGATACACATTGATTGCAATACCACCACGCCGGATCAGGACCATCCCCCATCATTTCTACACAGAAATTGTAATCATGTCCGCCACCCATGAAAACAGTCCACATAGGAACTTTACCCCCAGTGCAATTATTCGTCGGCGCGGCTGTTGTGGTGGTCGTTGTGGGCGCGGCTGTTGTGGTGGTCGTTGTTGTTGTTGTTGTTGTTGTTGTTGTTGTTGTTGTTGTTGTTGTTGTTGTTGTTGTAGTAGTAGTAGCTAAAACACTATCCACAACACCACTCAATCCACCTTCACTAGAAAATACCTCTAAATTATCATTATATGTATCATCCCATTGATCAACAGGTGCTCCGTCTCCTTCTCCATTTTCTCCTAAATTTTCTGTATTATCAAAAATATTGCTCGGTTGTACAAAAGCTGACGATATCATCGTATCAAGAAAATTACTCTCATCAACAGAAAGAACCAGATCTTCTTGTTGACTCATAATACCCATACCAGTTTCAAAACTACTACGAGTCAAACCATAAACAGCAAGAGCTTTGCCAAATCCATCCCATTTTAAACCATCTCCTCCATTCCATGGTCTTCCATTATTATCCGCTACTCTTTTTAATATAGGAACAATTGCTCCACCAAGCTTTACCACATTATTAATTTTTGCCCAACTAATATCAAAAGATAAATAAGTATTAACTCCAGAACCCATTTTAAATATATTGAGTACCAGAGGATTTCTCACAACTCTTGCGGTATCAGTATAAGTAGTAGAAACTCCATTATATTCGACTCTAACATTAGCAACCACTTTTGCTAGATTACTCCAGGTTTTATTAGTATAAAAGACTTTTATGGTATCTGTGCTAGTTTGTAACTCTACTAATAATAATTCATTATTTCCTGAAGATCCGTCTTTATTGTCCCCCCATGTGGCCACTTGAGTAGATATTAATTTATTATTAGGATCAGGAGCTGTGACCCTGATATACATATGAGGATCTCCCCATGCTCCTATTGCCATTGCTGGTAAAGTTGTTAGAGGAGGAGAAGGATCTTTAGGTGGACGAGTTCTTACAGTACCATTAACTACGAATATTCTAGCATTTTTCATTTATGGAGTTCCTCCATCAACAAATGATATGGTGATATTAGAGGATCCATCAAAACTAGTTCCGTTAATAGTTCTTGCTGTCTGTAGTGCTGTTGCTGTACTAGCATTACCACTTAAAGATCCAATAAAATTAGTACTAGTAACACTACTTAATCCGCTTAATGCCGTAGATGTCCCACCAAGATTAATATTTGTTGAACCAACTGTTACGCTGCTATTCTCTAGTTGAGAGTTGCTTACTCCGCTAGTCTTGATACTAACAGCCCCACTCGTTACATTAAAATCTCCACTATCGAAACTAGCTATGCCTTTAATGCTTGTTGTAGCATCAGGAATTAATCCTGAAGCCACGCTAGTAACTCGTCCATAGCTATCTGTGCTAACACCAATAACCACATTACCAGAGCCACTATCATTTCTAGTGACTGATGCAAGATCGATATTGTCGGCGTTGACAACAATTCGGCTACTACTAGCAGTACCAATATCTAATGTGTTGCCGCTTTTAGTTAAACCAGATCCAGCAGTAATCTGACCAGCACCGGAGAATTGAGCAAAGGACAGATTTGTTGATCCTAGCGTGATAGTATCATTGGTTGTTAATACCCATCCACTATCAGCATTAGTAGTACCTTCTGCAACGAATGTGAACATACCAGCAGTAACTTCTGCACTACTATCGGCATCTGTAGATCTACTCCAACTTCCAGCAGCTACAACATAAATACCATTTTGGGTGGCTGTAGTTTGATCCTTGACTAGAACCCTATCTCCAGCTATGAGCGATACGCCATCGATTGTTTGTGTTCCTGATAGTGTTATATTAGCTGTGGTAGCAGCCCTTACGCTCTGCTTAACATCTAATCCGCTTCTAGCGGCATCAACATAAGCCTTAGTAGCTGCATCTTGGTCATTTGTGGGATCTGCTAGGTTTGTAATCTTTTGACTATTTAAAGACACACTAGCTGTTGGAGCGCTCATCTGATCCAAACGAGATGTTCTAACTTGACTATCGAAATTATTAATATTAGATGCTACTAAACCGCTACCACTAACAGTAAGATTACCATTGATAGTAACGCCACTAAGTGTTGGATTATTAGCAAAAACTAAAGATCCACTACCAGTTTCATCAGTAACTAAAGTACTTAGATTATTACTAGATGGAGTTAACAGGAATGTTCTAGCATTACTAGACAAATCAGTAACATCAGCTAGTTGAACAGTGGGGTCGCTCAAACTAACTACATAATTACCACTATTATGAGATAATGATATGCCACTACCAGCAGTTAAAGAACTACTAATAGTTAATGTATTATTTCCACTATTATATACAATCCCTACGCCACTACCTCCCACAATAGTGGTGCTAACAGCATTTTCTATAAGACTATTAACGCCGCTAGCAAAATTTGTAATTAATGATGTTGGAATACCGGTAACTGAAACGGATAAACTATTTCCACTATCATTATAACTTAATCCAATACCACTTCCTTGAGCTAATAAAGAACTTACCCTATCATCTACTCCTTCAGCAAAATCTGTAATATCTGAAGTTTGTATGGTAGGATCACTTAAACTGATAGTAGTATATCCAGTAGTATCATTATAGTTAACGCTAATTCCGCTAACTCCACTAATATATGTGCCAATAGCATCTTGAACTTCTTCATTTCCTAGTGTGCTATTAATAGTTAAAGTATTAGCATTATCATTATAGCTTAAACTTATATTAGTTCCAGCCTGTAGTAATGTTGCTACTCTATCATCTACGCCCTCAGCAAAACCAGTAATTCCAGACACATCCACAGTAGGATTAGATAATGCTATAGTTAATGAACTACTATTAGCACCAGATGTCAATGATATTCCACTACCGCCAATAAATCCAGAAGCTGGAATAGCAGAGTATGGTAAACTAGCCCATGCTGTACTACCATCACCAATCTTAAAGCGCCCAGTATCTGTCTCATACCCTATCTCTCCCTGATATAGTATACCATTACCTAATGAGTTTTCGGCGCTATTCCATTGACTTAATGTTCCTCTTCTTACTTGAATTCTTGTTTGAACAGCCATGATGGACCTTTCTTATTATTTAATATATATTAGGGAGAACCACAATCAAAAGCATAATTATCTAAATAATCATCTAATCCGTCTATACGAGCCACACTCAAATTACCAACTATTTTACTCATAGGAATATCATCTGGTAAATCACTAGCTAATATTTTTTCCGTATTAACAATTTCTATATTAAATTGATCAAATTTTTCAATTTCAATATTATTAACAATTGACCCAAAAGAAGTTTCTATTTCTATTATATTTACACTAGGCTCTAATATTTCTAGAGTAAAATTGCTCATGATGGACAACTCAGTGTTTGAGAACTTTGACTAAATCGTTTAACAACATTAATTGTGCCAAATAATAGTCTTGTTGTATATTTGCCTCCACCAGAATATAGATCATCTGGGCTTTGTAATTCTAAATCATATTTGGCCGTATTAAAATTAAAAGTATTGGTAGTATTAGCCGGTATCATTAGGGTTAATTTACCAGCAACAGGATCTATAGTAAATTTATAAACACTAATATCTTGATTAATAGAACTAAAGGTTTGAGTAATATTAGTATTAGTTTTCCATACTAGTCTAGCACACCAGTTTGTTAAATCTACAGGATTACTGTTTTGATCTTTATAGATCAAAGATATTTTAAAGGAGGTTCCTTGTTCAATACTAAAATCATACTTGCTAGCTGCCATATAGTATTAATTTCAAATAGTTTTTACAAAAATACCATTATAGAATCTATTATCATATTTAGCTTCTATATCTGTAATAGTTGGAGTATTTTTTACATATGTATTTAGTTTAGAATTTTGACCTGTGAATGTGGTAGTAACAACAGTTGTACCGTTTTTTATACTATTGCCGCTAATAGCTTTATTAATATCATTTGCCATAAAATATTACCTTTCTATTCTTTCTTCAAGTGCTTCTAGTGTTTTGGTTAGTGTCGCCATCTGAATTTTTAATTCATTCATTACTTCGGTATTTCTTTGTAATGCATTAGCAAAAGCCGCCTGGGTTTCTTTATTAATATTTAATCTTTCCATAATAAATTGACGATCATGTAGATATGGACTTTGCGTTTCTATCATATGGGCCACTTCGCTTTTTGTGGCCATATTTTTGCCTATAGCAACCCAAAAACCCATCATTGTGACTATAATGCCTATGCTTGCTGTGGCTAAGCTTTGCCAAAAATGAATAATATTTTCGCTCATATTAATTAATTATATTATGGTTAATAAAGAATTTTTAATAATCTATCTATTACTATACACCATTATATAATTATGAACATATGCTTGGGCTTCTCCATATATATACATTATTACTAATAATGAGATATGGTGAGTTTAGAATTTCCTCTGAAGGAGTCTTAGCGTCTCTACCATTACAAAATTCGCTAATAGGAGGAGGATTTTGTTCTGCAACACAATTAACTATGGCTGGCGCTACACAGCCTATCCATGTGGGCCCTGCCATAAAATTACAATTAGGATACCAAGCCCAATCGCAATGAGACACACAATATTCTGGACAAGGGCCATTTAATCCACAATTATTTGAATAGGAATTTCTCATAATGCTTGAAGATCCCTGACAACAACTATTATTATCACAATCATTAAATGAACCATATGCTGTTTGTCCAGCTGGTGGACTCTCACCATAAACTAATTTTCTACAAGGCATAGATTTACTCTTTTTTTGTTTGAGTATTTATAAAATTATTTTGAAAATTATCTACATTTTGCATACCACCAACTAATATTACCATTTCATTATCTGAAGATGCTGAGGCTATAACAGCAGGAAATGATGAATGAGACTCATCACATGTCCATAAATTATTGTTCATAGAAACTATGGAGGGGGCCGCTTGTTCTAATGAAACTCCTTTTTTTACACACATTTTTAAAAATTCTAATCTATCTAAAACTATCATAATTATTTGTCCTTTATTCTAAAACAGTAGTTTATACACCATAATCGTCTTATTAACTAGGCATACAATAGTATGGTTCGGTACATCCACAATCTCCTTTATTAAAAGTTAAACCCCATAATGGAGGCGCGGTGTCTGTGCCTGGAATCAGAATTGTCCCCGTTAACGTGATGGAGCCATTTGGACAAGTAGTTGTTGGAGTACCAGGGCTCCATCTACCAGCACCTGAACCAGATGGTAAGGTAAAATCACAAAAGATAGTAAAAGTTACACTACCACTAGCAGTTCCGCCAGTTAAAAATTTTGTAGCGCTATATGAACATGAAAGAGGATTAAAAATATATTTAGCTGCTGGATCATTGTTTGGGCAATTAGTACTAATATCTAAAACCCCTTCTCCGTTCCAGGTTGCACAGACAGAGTTTGCGCATAGCTTTGTGGGAGTAGGACTTGGTGTTTTTGTGGTAGTGGGAGTAGTAGTAGAAGTTGGCGTTTTTGTGGGAGTAGGAGTAACGCTATTTGTTGGAGTAACTGTTGGAGTAACGCTATTTGTTGGAGTAACTGTTGGAGTAACTGTTGGAGTAACGCTATTTGTTGGAGTAACTGTTGGAGTAACGCTAATGGTTGGTGTCACAGAAATCGTGGGGGTAATGCTAGGAGTTGGAGTGGAGGTGGGGATTTGAGTTTTTGTGGGAGTAGGAGTGGAGTTTTGAGTTTTGGTGGGGGTAGTAGTGGGAGTTAGAGAAGGCAGAGGAGTTACAAATTCACAATTTATATTGAGATTATTTATTAATTTAACTAATTCTCCATTAGTTTGTAACGGATTGCTAATATAAATAGGAATACTTTCTCCTTTTTTATATATTTTAACTATACTATAATTATTATTGTTTTTGTAGTTTCTAAAACTTAATGATAAATTACAGAAACAATTGTTTTGACTATTAAAATTAGTATTCATATTAAATTAATAATTAAGACGATATAATATTTCGGTATGCATTTCTACAATTGATGTATATAGTACCATCCAAAAAATTGTTTACAGGATTAACAGCTCCCGGAAAGGATGAGCCCCAATATATGCCGATTCCCAAAGCATGTCCAAGCTCATGAGTAATAATATTAATCCAGTCGTCACTAGAAAAGATATAAAGATAATGATTATTAATGTTAAGTGAAAAAGTTAAACTATTAAATTTTATACCACTAGCATTAGATTGTAAATTTACATAATAGTATGGACCACAACTAGCTATAGTATTAGACCCAGAATCTGTATACAGAGAATAAGTTTCTAAACTTAATCCATTCCAAGATGAATAGTTAACAAGACTTTTGATAGCAGACACTACGCTTGGATTATAGCTCATGTATAAGCCCCAGCGATCAGCAGCTTGGTCCAGATATGTTTTGTACGGCTCAGACACTATAGAAGCCCAAGAATTTTTATTAAATAAAACTGGAGAAGATAATGTTGAAATAGAATTATTAGTATATTCAGATAAATTAATAGTTGCTGCTTTAGTTATACCTTTGTGATATTCACAATTTAAATGAATATAATTTTGTGCTGCTATTAGCGATCTAACTGTACTAGGATTTCCTTCGCTATTACCGGGATTGTTCTCTATATAACCAAAATCGATTAAAGACCCTATTGATAGTTTAGATAATATTCTTGGTTGTCCTGGAGATATTGTTCCTACCATAAGCTCATTAGATACCCCTGGATACGATAAACCATCTCCTCCAACATACGAACTATCTCTATAGTTATTCTCCCAGTGAGACAATGCTGTTCCAGCACCACCAGTATCTTCTAATGGAATTTTAGACACATTTGCTACCACAGCAGAACTACTTGGTGTTGGAGTAACACTGTTAGTTGGAGTAGCCGTAGGAGTTGTTGTAGGCGTTATGGTAAAACTAGAGGTTGGAGTAGGAGTAACTGATAGTGTTGGTGTTTTTGTAGGAGTAGGGGTTGTTATTGAAACACTAGGCTCTACACATACACAATCTATAGCTGCTCCTTGCGCTCCACAAGTTGGACATGTACTTTCAAATTTAATAATTGTAGAAGAGCTATCTGCTGTAAATGTATAACTATGATCAACCCATCCCATACTTTCATAAGTTTCATATGTTGTAGAGGATGGATCAAAAGTATAATCTTGAGTTATTGTGGAAATTCCTATTATAGAAAGCCTAGCTGTTTTAATAATATTCCTATAAGTATAATTATTGGCTGCTAATTTAAAACTAACTTTATAAGATTGTCCAATTATAGTATTTATGCTTTGTTGAATATATCCAGGAGAAGTACTATTCAAATCTACCCATCTATTCAATGGTTGTGATAATACAGGATCGTATGAGAGAGAATGAACATCTATAGAATTTTGTGTCCAATAAGTTGCTGTTCCTCCTCCACCGAATGATCCCGGATTTCCTTGTTCAAAATCTCCATTCAGTATTAAATTATTATTACAGTCATTACAATTGTAGCTGGTATTAGTTGATGTTTTTGTTGGGGTTGGTGTTTTTGTTGGGGTTGGTGTTTTTGTTGGAGTGGGTGTTTTTGTTGGAGTGGGTGTCTTTGTAGGAGTACCTGTGGAAGTAGGCGAAGGATCTATAGCTGTACAGCATTTGATATAAATAGCTCCGGAAACTCTTCTTGGGATAGAACTCATATACTATACTCTAGGCTATTTATGTTGTTGAGATGGAATAAAATTATCAAAATTATTTACGTATAAAGTTTGTAGATGTTATATAGAAGCGCCCTTGTCTTTGCTAGTATCCAATATTTGAAAATTACTTTCAGACCTAACTATAGTTCTGTCCTTATTAATATTAGTAATACGTTTTACTATAGTCATGTTATATTGATCTATTCATTAATAGAGTTATCATATGTTATTATAAGCTTCCAAGAATCTATCGATCCACTCCCAAGAGGATCAGTATCTTTAACAATAAAATTCCATACTCCCGTTAATGAAGCTTCAAATAAATGATCGAAAGAACTCAATAAATTTTCATTATTATATTTAACTAAAGCTGTTTTGTCATAGATATTACAGACTTCGCCATTATTAATATTATGTAAATATTTATTATTATCTGCTTTGTTACTAAACATAAAACTAAAATTATTATTAAAATTAGGTATTTTATGGTTTGCAGATAAAAGGATCTTGTCTCCGCTTGGTGGTGCTAATAGTAGTATTAGATCTGTGGGACTGGAATGAGCTAGTTTATTTACTGCCAATTCTACATTTTTAATAATACCTGTATCAGAGACAAGTAATCCACCGCTCACGGTTGATAAATTATTTAATACTAATCCGCTGCCACTATAAACTGTTGAAAATAAATCTAGTGGACCGCAATCATAAGGTAAACAAAAATCTGTTACGGAAGCAGGATTGGTTATAGAAGGATTGGTGTTCGTGGGGGTTGGATTAGTACTGGTGGGCTGAGGTGGATTAGATAAAGAATCTAAGCTAGATGGACAACCAGAATCATTTAGAGGTATATTTCTAGTAATTATATTAATCAGACCTTCTGCTATTCTAATATTATTTAATTTAATCGTTCCGATTTCTTTGATATCTAAATCATAAACAGCATTAGTAAAATTGAATAAGCTCGTTTCTGCTGCACTGGTATTCCATGATATAGTTCCTAAATTATTAGCAGTTAAACTCCAGCCATTAGTATCATAGTCTGATAAGGCTCTGCTAGAATATCTTCTAATAGATCCATCACTACCAGATAAACTTAAAATTACACATTTATCACTGAGATCCACAGGGGTCCCATCACTATTATTATAAATAAAATTAATAGAAAAGTCTGATCCTTTTTCTATATCAAAATTAAAATTGATAGCTGCCATAAAATCTCTTTTTAGTTATAAAAATTTCTTCTAATATCACCAGGATATCTTATATAGCTTGGATCAAAATTATTTCCAACGAAAGGACTTAATACCGCAGCAATAGCTCTGGCGTCTTTTACATCCCAGTGAGAAGTCAATTCTTCATATGTGGCACATGGGCCTTTTTCAAGAATAGTTTTCCAACCAGATAAATTACCAGCAACCGATAAACTAGCGGGTCCTAGCGAGGCCCTAATACCCTCTGTCACGGCCTTACTTCTAAAAGTACTTTGATCTATAATACAAGCAGCTTTTAATGAAACTAAACTAATAAAAATTTCATCTCTATCGTCTGTTGGATCAGGAGAAATAGATGGGGCCGTTACATCTATTTGATATTGATGATCCAAAACGACATCGAATTGAACATATTTAGCAGATACCGCTACCACTTGCAGAATTCGTTCATCGCTATAAACAGGTTGATCTCCAAGATCATTTACTAATGTACGCACTATAATTGGTATTTCTGCTTGCCAGCTCATATCTGTTTCCTTAGAGTAGTTGTGTTTATTAAGAAATACACCGTAAAAGACCCTATTTTAGATTTAATAAATATTTAGCTTGACCACAATCATAAATCTTAAATAAATCTTTTGCATATCCACTATTTCCTGGAAATTTCAGTCTATGAAAAGTTTCAAAACCATCCGTCCATCTAAAGCTAGGATAAATATGAATATAATCAAAACCCAAATTTTTCAGATAATGGCCTTTACCATATCTTTTATCTATAAAGGTCATAATACTGTCGGGCTTTTTGTCATTAATTGCAAATTTTAATAATCTACTAAAGGCTCCGGTAACAGTATAAAATTTACTATTACAAAAACGACTAATTTCATAGTCTTTATTTCTGTTTCTTTTTAATCTTAGGGCAGCAACAATTTCTTCTTTAAACTTTAAAACATATGTGGTGCCTCTACCCTTGCCCATTAAATGATTGGTCTCATAATAAATATCAGCAGTTTTATCCTCTATTTTATGAATACTGCATTTTCTAGCAAATAGTTTATTAGATTTGCCAAGCCTATTTAGAACCATACTCTTAACTATTTCAAATTTATCTCTAATTTCGTCCTCTCTAAAAAATAAGCTATCATAATTAGCATTTTCATAGGCTGTTTTTTTGTTAAAATGATAATTCATATCAACTTTGGCAACATCACTGTGCCAATATAGACCATCTACTTCTATTAGAAGATTATCAACTTTAAAATCTGCAATTTTTTTATCTATACGAAATTGAGTAACATAATTAATATTATAATATTGTAAAAAATCTTCGAAGGTTTTTTCTAGTTTAGTTTTGAATGGTTCCATTTTTATAGCTTCTTCCATTCCATATTTATTAACTAATTTTCCAAAATGAGATCTAGAAAATCCGATTTCTTTGGCTAGATCTGGCCTAGATTTACCTTCATAAGTTTCAATAATACCCTTATCAATTTTTGTTTGTTTCATTTTTTGTGCTGCTTTTTTAGCCGTATCAGAATATTTCATAATATTATCTACGCCATATCTATTTAATAAAGTTTCTTTTTGTTTCTCAATTATTGATTGAACTAACATAGGATTTTCATTACCATATTTTTTTAAATTTGTTTTTTTAATTTGTTCTTTAAATTCTTGTGATTGTAATCTGTCTATATTGGTATTTCTAATTTTGGACCTAACTTCTTGTCTCTGGGCTGAATTTTTAACACCATGTTTACGCAAACTCATATCTTCACGTTTTTTATATTTACATTGTAATTTACCACAAGCATCTTTAGCTACAATTTTTCTTTGTTTTAAATACGCTTTATATGTTTTAATAATATGATCAGAACAATAATCACATTTTACATAAACATCTCTAGAAGAGCCAGCAGATAAATCTTCTGGTCTATATCCATATTTTTCTTTTGTTAATTCTAAATCTATCATTGTCTTTCCTTATTATAAGAGAGATCAGACCAAGCATAGTCCCCACTTATAATAATATAAAAAGAGCTACCATCAAGATAGCTCTTCTTATTAAGAATTTAGGTATTAAATATATAGTATATTATAATGAACCTAATAAAACACGACGATTATCTAGAACCGCAAATCCTAATTCTGCCCAGCCGTAGAACCCGGCTCGTTTCTGACGGTGAAGAGTTTCGTCTTCAAAAATCTGAACTTCTTGACGAATTGGCATAACGAAACTGTCGTTCTTGCGAAGATCAAGACCAACGACAATTTCAGTATCACTAGCTGGTAGTGCAGCACCAAGTGTGCTGCTATAAAATAGCTGATACTCTTGACCAACACCTAGTTCGTCTAGATCATGAAGATTAACACTAAATACTCTGTTAAGAGTACCATCAGCGGCAGTATAGATCTCTCTGCGAGTGATTTCGTCAACCTGATCGATTCCCCAGTTACGGATATCTTCCATAGCTTCTGGAGAAACATAAAGATCTGTTAACATGCCTCTGTTGTTGCTAGTAGAATTACCGCCACCATTTCGTCTCATTACTGTTTTCATAAGACTAACTAGTCTCTTGGTAAACTGACTAGCATTAGCATCACTATCATAGACAACAATGTTACGATCAACACCAGCTGCTAATAGTGTGTGCCAACCATCATCATTCATTTTCTTAACAAAACTAGCTTCTAGAACCTCCATAGCACGACCGACTACATCCCAACGAGCATCACGAGCATACTTTAGGAGATAGTCAATGCTGGCGCCAACATCATAGGTTGGAACCATAACATAATCGCCCTCGACATGACGTTCTGGAATATAACCGTGGTTAGGAATTGTGTAGGCCACAAAATCCTTTTCTGTACCAGGAGCTAGAAAATCAAGGGGAAACTCTGGGGTGGCACTTTGATCGAGCTTAACTGGCTCAAAGATACCATTTAGAATATCTCCGTTTAAAATACCCTGACGAAGAGGTAGTTCAAGAGCTTTGGCAAATTCGGCATTAGCTGCTAAAGCAACCTCTCTTTGGGCGCTACCTGAGCGTTTTAGTAGATCACTAAGCTCGGGTGTTGGTTGAAATCTTTCAGTTTTAGCTGACATATTATTTTTCTCCGTTTAAATTAAAGGTTAACTGATACTTTAGCATAACCGTCAGTGTCTTTACCGCTCAAGAACTGACCGATTTTAACACTATTGGTACTACTTGTACCAATTAAACCACTAACACCAACATAAGCATCCACACCAGCGGATGGAGTAATGCCAGCAACAAGCATGTTTGTGGTGACTTGGCCTTGACGTAGCAAAGTGACCTTACCACCAACTTGAGTCTCATCTTTGTGCCAGTTAATATGCTGACGAGTAAGATCAAGATTCACAACATCATTTAGAAGAACGCCGAGAGGACGAGCGCCAGATACAGTAGCAGCATAAGATACAACAGCGTTAGCATCATCCACAGATACGCCAACTCCTGTTGTTGCTGTAACAGCACTAACAACGCCACCACGCTCGGCAACAGTATTCATGAAAAAAGAAATATCTGTTTTGTGTTCGATACGATCAGATTTTAGAGCCATTTTATTTCTCCGTTAAAGATTACTTAGTTTTTTTACCTAATTTACTATAAACAAATTGAACAAGAGCCGCACGAGTGGAGTCCTCTTCGTCAGAAGAGTCCGAGCCAACTGTGATATCAACAACGTTTTCTGTCTCTACAGAATCTAAATCAGAAGAAGTTACCTTGATTTTGTCTTTTTTTGTTGCTTCTTCTGTTTCATCTGTATTTTTAGCAGCTTCTGTTGTTGTCTCTTCTGATGCTTTCATTTTGGTTTTAACAGAATCTTCTGTTTTTGTTTTAACAGCAGCAAAAAGAGTGGCCATAGCATCAAAAGCTTCATCTTCAAGAGATGAGAATTTTTCAACAAAAGCAACAGCGGCATCCTCTTCTACTCCATTGTCAACTAGAGCAGCTTTTCTTTTGTTCATTTTTTCTTTTTTAGCCATTTCTTCTTCTTTAGTCTTGTATGCAGCCACAGTTTCTGTAGCAGCATCAAGTTCGGCTTTCATTTTCTTCATCTCTTCATCTTTTTGCTTAATCTCTTCTTCTTTGACAGCAATAGCTTCTGAAAGTTCTGAGATACGAGCTTCTAAAGATGTTTGGAGAGCAACAAGCTCTTCTGATGCGGCGACTTTGTTATCTTCGATTTCTTTATTCATAGCAATTTCTCTTTCTTTAAATTCGTTCGTTTGAGTTTGTAATTGAGCTTGTAGAGAGCTATTCTCTTCTTTTAATGAATTAACAGACGCATTAGCTTCGGCTACAGCCTCCTGACAGGAGGTTTCCATAGCCACCAATTTATTCTTGATTTCTGTTACCTCTTGCTGTACACTCATATCATAATTCTCCATGTTATCATTAGATCGAATAGTAATTACACCTAAATTTAAAAAATCTTCATTTTTTTCTAGAGTTTTATTGGATGTTTTTTCTTCAAATAAACTTTTTGTAAAAATTATACTATCTTCATTAGCTGGTTTGTCAACAAAACCTTTGCCTGTAAAAGTAATATTTCTTAAAACTCTACCAATTTTATATTCGTTATTTTCTCCTCTTCCTCCGTATGCTTTTAAATATTTTGTTAAATATGCAGTATCGCTATTTCTACTCAATATTTTATATTCATTAGTTCGTTTATTAATAATACCATAATCAAAACCCTTAAATAAGCATTCCATACTTACAAATTTAGTACCATTTTGTATTTCTGATATTAATTTATCGGCCCGTTCTTTTAGTTCGGGATCGGTAAAAGCTTTATAGATAACAGAACCAGTTAAGATATGAAATTTATCTGGTAAATTTTCTACAGGAGTCTCTGGATCTATTAGAACTCCTTCTTTAGTAATTGGCCAATTCGAAATAATATGGCCAACAATCAAACTTTCATTGTGCTCTAGATTGGTTGGCTTATGAGTTGGTGTATTTTTGGCTTCCCAAACTTCATACTTATCAAATATATCATCGTTTTTATTCCAATTAGAACTAACTAAAATAGATTGTACATAATATAGATCGTTATCATCATATGACGCCAGACTTTTAAAGTATTTGCTAGAAGTATTAAATTGACAAGGTTCAGCAACAGAAGCATAAGATACTGAAGAAGAAGCCAATATTTTTTTAGCTACTCCATCTTCTTGTTCTTGATCATATATAATCATATTTTAGGCCTTTTTAGAAATAAAGGTGATTAACTATAGTCATACACCATAGAATAAAAAGAGGCTTTTGCTTGTTTAGTTTCTTCTACCGTTAAATCTCTAGATATTTCATGTTTCAGATCAGATAGCCATTTATAGAAACTCTTTGTTATTTCATTAGAAGAAAGATCTATAGATTCTATTATATAGTCCGAATTAATTTTAGAAAAAGGATTAGTATTAAATAATATATTAGTTTTAATTTGTTCTAACATATCATGTTCAATATTAGATAAAGAACGTAAATTTTTCTTATTAAAATATTCAAGAATTAATGGATTTATGATATCGCTTATTTGGTCTTGTGCAGATGAGCACCATAGTTGGAGTTTTGCTCCTGTTTGTGGCGAAAAAGTTTTAGTTTTGCGTTTTTCTTTATCTTTAGATAATTTGGGGCGTCCTTCTCCTGGTTCTCCTGGCAACGAATCCGCAGACGGATCGTTAGCCATCTTGGTATTTAATTGAGGCTTAGTTTGGTCTTTTTTCATATCTAAGACTGTTTGTTCTCCTGGTTTTTTCTTTGGAAGATCTAGTCCTACTTGGCTTGGGGTTACTAGTCCTAATTGCAAAGACATCTTTTTTAATGAATTTTCAAACTGAGGATCATGCCAAGGACCAGCTTTCTTTATCATTCTATCAGATTCCCTTTCTCTTTTTTCTCTATTGAGTCTAGATTTTTCCATATCTGGATCAAAACCAAAACGAGTTTGTAATAATTCATCACTAATAAGATTTCTGTCTGCTAATTGTACCAATAGTGCTTTTTCACTATCTTCATTACTTAAATCCATTCTATCAAATTCTATTTTAGCTGGATATCTAAAGCCCATAGCCTTTTGTACTGATTCTATCTCTTGTTCCCAAAATTTAATGAGAGTATCTCTACCATACTGTAATCTTTGAGTAAGTGTTTTTAAGCTAATAAAATTATTTGTAGTACCGGCGGCTCCGAATGTTCCTGTTAAGGTAGGAGGAATACCTAGTCCTGCATATATACTATTTAAATGTGGAGTATACTTACCTTCTCCAAGAAAGTTATGAACATTTGTATTGCTTTCTAATAGCTCTATGTCTGGACCCCAAACCAAATCCATTGTGCCTCCTCCAACATTATTACCTAAAATCTGAGCAAGTTTCGCTGTTGCCGCTTTGGTTGGGGCTATTTTATGTTCTAGGCTACCTAGTTTAAAAATTCTAATATTACTAATGGCGCCGTCAAGGGCTGCCATATCTGCTAATTTTAATTTTTCTATAACTGTTATATCGTCCATAATAGCATAAATCATAGGATAGGCCCAGCTTTGCCAATCGTCTTTTTTATAATGAAAAACAATAGTCTTATTCGGGTCTAACGGAAAAGCTTTTCTACTTTTTGCTGCTTGTACTATTGCCTCTGGAAGTAAATCAACCACTTCTTTTTCTGCGGAGGTTTTGGGACTATTAATAATTTTTCTTAAAGATGCTGGAAGAATTAATTCGTATCTTTTATCGCTCACAAATGAAGACAACGAACCAGCCGCACATTCAACGTACACAGGATCTATAAAAGTATATCTCCAAGGAATTTCTTTTTTTTCTACAATAATATTATCTATATCTTTAATTTGTAAATCTGGAGAGCCCAAGCTTTTATAAAGATTTTCTGTAACCTTTATGCTAATTTTACCTGTTTGCTTATGAATAATAATATTACCTGTTTTGTATAAATTGTTCAAAAATCTTTCACTACGATCTTTGCCATTAATTTTTTTGAACCATGTCCGATAGAATCTTTCTATTCTTTTATTTTTATGTACTAATTTAATTCCTTGTACTGCAAAATCACCCATGAGATCAATAACATTCTTTACCAAACCTACTCTTTGATAAATCTCATCTGCTCTGCGTATAATCAGTTTGATTTTCTTAGGAACCGCTTCGTCTGGTCGAAAAGCATAATAATCACTAGTAGTAAAACCGGGTCTGCTACCTGTATTTCCATCCAAACGAGAAAAATCCATACTATATCTACGACCACCAACGTACGAAGCTGATGAGTTTTGTATACCAGTATATTCATCTAAAGATTCTGATGATTTTTTAAGAGCCTCTTGTTTGCTAGAAAGATCGTCTCCCCAAGCAACATAGGCATCTTCAGGAATTGATGATTTATTTGATAATATTTCGTCTTTGGTTGGTTTTCTGGGCATAAGGTATTCTTACTATAATTGAAACGGTAATTGAATTAGATTGTAATATGTAGAATAATACACATTTTATCGATAAATACCTGTATAAATATCGTCATCTCCATTAACAACAGACGTGAACCATTCGGGCCCTTTGTATAGTTGAGAATCTGAAGATCCTATTAAGTCTTTAGAGTTGCCTCCTACTACATCGTAATCCAATGGTTGCAATGTTCTATGTAGTTGTCTAGCTATCATATTAGCTATTAATAAAGAGCTATATCTATCTTTTCTTAATCTGCCCTTTTTACCATTAGGTAATTTAACTTCTGGAGTATCCCATCTATCTCTAGCATTTGGTCCTGTGCTAGTTTGAGTCATAACAATAGTTGTTAATTCATTTTTTAGTTCTTCTATCTCTAAAATACATTCACTTAAGCTATCATAAAGTGGATTCAAATCAGATTCTATTATATTTTTGCCTTCTTGTTCCATAGCTAATCCTAATGTTAAATTATCAAAATGTGGAAATAATAGCGTCTTATCTTCAAAATCTTTTCTTAAGCCATGATTAGCTTGGCTGGTCCAATCGGCCTTAGCAAATTGTACTAATTCTAAAATATGCAGACCTTGTTGAGAATCAGTGTCTTTGTTTTTGTCATAATTAATAATAGGCCATATTAATTGCTCATTCTCTTTTAGTTTAGCCGGATCGTGTAATGATTCTTCTATAGCTACTCCTCCTCCTTGGGCATCCATCCCTATACGAATAGGAGGAAAAGTTTTCATTAAATCTCGTATTTTTCTAGCACAAAAACTATAAAAATCATGTTCTGTTGCTAATCCAATTTTTTGTCTTTCTTTAAAATTAGTACGATTAGTAGCCCAACAATAAACTATACGAGAATGAGAAGGATGAACTTCTAAAATTACAATACTAAAATTATCTTGCTCACTAGCGGGATCTACGCCATATACATAGTGACAAGCTGGATCTCCTTTGGTCATAGCATTAAACATAACTGGTTTATTATTAATAATAATAGGATGAGTGTCTTGTACAACACAACTCTCTATTAAGCTTCTTCTAAAGAATCCTTGACTATCATTAACAAAACAAGCAGCATATTCCATATTATATATACCAGCATGAATAGTAGCTTTGGCTCTACTTACTTGTTTGTCATCCATAAAGCCTTTAGGAATTAACTCATAAGGAATACGAATAATGCTATAATCTTTCCAATTAAAATTACTTGGTACTTCTCCACCAAACACATCTTCTAATTTTTTGATATCTCCTTTGCTTTCTATAATGCTTTTGTATCTTTTCCAATAATTAGCAAAATGCTTAAACCCATAATCAGCTGTGCCACTAATAACAGCTTGATTATTCATTTTTTTAGAAATTGTATCTAAATCATCTTGCCAAACCCCAGCTTCTTTCATAGCTAATCTTTTAGCTTCATTCTTTACATTCTGAATAGGACTAGCGCTAACAGCAGCGAATCCCGATACAACTGTTTCATAAATATCTGGAGAGATACTACTAAACTCATCTGCTAAAATAATATGAGCACGCAAACCTCTAATTTTATCCCCATTTCCTAATGGGATAGCAATAGCCCAGCTATCTCCTAATCTTAAAGTACATCTATCAACATCTCGTCGTGGTCCATCTTCTCCTCCACTAAAAATACTACGTAAAATAGGACTATTTTTCCATATATTCTCCATATACTCAAAAATAATTTTACTTTGTCTAAAGGCAGCACCAACAATAACCACCTTGGTCCCGGGATAAAAACTGCATCTTAATACAGCATATAATGCTAGTAAAAATGAATTATGAGTTACTATATAATCTTTAGTTATATATGTTTTATCAGCATTATCGACACTAATACAATATCCTTCCCCTTTTCCTATATATTCTATATTAGTAATAAATACTTTATTATACTTGGAAGAACCCTGCTTAGAAATAGGATGTTCTAAATAATTGTTTAGTTTTCTAGATAGGCTAAAGATTGGAGTTTTTGTATAAATAGTTACAGTATTATAATCTGCATATCTTTTACCATTAAACCAAGATTCTCTAATAGAATGCTTACAATGCAGACCCACTGATCTTGCTACGTTCAAAAAGTCTTTACATAATTGTGTAGATACTGTTGAATAAACTATATTCGATCTTTTAGCCGTACCATCAGTATCCATTAATCCTCTAATAAGTTCGAGTTTTTGATTATATGATGAGTATTGGTATGCTTGTGGTATGAATTTGGTATGAGAATTACTTGGAAACAAACCAAGTTGTTCTAATAGTTTGTGGAAAGATAGTAGTTTTTTATCTTTTTTATTAATTCTATATTTTAAATTACCATAACTTTTTAAGTAATACCCATCTGGCAATAAAGACTGTACTTTATCTATTATTTCTTGATCTTTACTAGTAATTATTATTCCTGAGGTTGTCATACCTCCATCTCCTAGCAATACTCCTAAAACGTAAGGATGGATAATTAGATCTTGTTCTTGTTCTTCTAATAAAGGTTTATTAACTGGTAATGCGTATCTATACTCTTTGCCATTACTTTTAGCTCCTATTCTATTCCAAACATAACTATCAATCATTTGTTTAGTAGTTAACTCTGACCAAATTTCTGTATTTTTTTTACGATTATTATTTTTGTCCCAAACTTTCCACATATGGTCTTCACAACATTCTATAGATCTACCGTCTCTCAAAGTTATTCTATACATATTGACATTAAACTGTTTTTCTGTTTTAGATATTACATTAGTTAATTTACCATCAGAACCATATACCTTATCTCCTATTTGTATATCTTCCATAGTTTTCCAACCGTCTTTAACTCTTATTAATTCATTAGATCTTAATAATTTACTGAATCCTCGACTTCCAATTAACATAGGAAAAGGCCTATTCCATATCTCTTGTAAGACTAACATCTGCATAGGATGTAGTTCTATATTAAATAATAGCTTACATGTTGATCCCAAGTATTTAGGATCTCTTAATAATCTTATGAGATGCAAATCAGGATTCTCTATGTCTGCTTTATTTCTATGAATCATAGGATTATTAGAAAGATCTAACTTTGATAGATCTCCTAATCCTAGCCAAGCGTCATCAAATTGGTGTGAACTATTAATCATTAGCTATTTTCTTTAATCTTTAATCGACGAGAAGTTTTAATAGCCCGAGATACTATTAAAGAAGCTACAGATTCTATATAAGGAAGATGTCTTTTTGCACTTTCTTCTTTTAGCCAACCTAGAATAGTAGGCATATTATTTTCGCACCAATCAGCACCTTTTTCGTTCATCTCTATAGCATGTCTCCTACAAGAACAGTTTGGGGTACTTTTAATACCCATAGTACTAATCATATTAGTTAATATAGTTCCTGGGCCATTAGGATCTTCTTCTAAGGTTTTGGGAAATTTTTCTCTTAGTTTTTGAGCAGTATTTTCTTTAATTAGATCATAAAATAAAGCTTGTATTACCGATCTAGTAAAGTCTCCTAATTTTTCATAATCTATACCAGAAGCTACAACGAAAGAACCAGGAATGTTTCTAACTGTAGCGGAAACTATTTTAGATGCTGGATTATCGTGATAAGTAACATCTAAAAAATCCATAGCTATTGCTGGAGGATTTACTATCTTATTAGTATTAGGATCAGTATAGGCTGGTGGATAGATATAAATAGTTTGTTCGAGTTTCATTTTATGGTTCCTTTGTTTGAGAAGTTAATAAATGGATCTTTTTAATAATATATTCCGCTATCTTTTCTGCATTAGAGCTATTATTACAAAATAATACTTTAATATTGTGTTTAAGTTGCCAATCTAAAATATTCTTCATAAGAAATGCTGGGGTAATTTTTATTTTATCCCACAGTCTTTTAGGAAGATTGGATCCCACAGGATAGTTTAATACTTCTGTCATTCCAAACTCTAATAACAAAAATGAATATTTGCATTGGGCCAAGCGTGCTATAGCATCTTTAAATCGTGGTTCCACAATATTATTTGCCACCTCGTTAATACTCTTTTTTCTTTCTATCGCAAAAATATTTTGTAGTCCTTCGATACTATAGTCTCCAGCATCAAGTTTTTTATGAGCCGTAGTATATTCTTGAAAATTCCAGGGCTGTTGTTCTCTTGTATCTATTATTATAGTAAAATCTTCATCTGTTGTCATCTGTATTTTTCTTATCTTTTATTATTTTAAAAAAAACCGCTTCATAGTAGCTTTCATTACCGTGTATTAAAGAATGATGAGTTTTGCATAATAATAAGCCATTATCAATATGGTATCTTAATCCTGCGCTATCACTCCATCTTTTAATATGATGAACTTGTAATTTTTTTGATGCTTTACACCCTGGCCACTGACAAACTCCCTTATCTCTTTTTCTAACTTCTTTTCTCCATTGTTTATATTGTGGGTCATTATAATCTCTAAACATAAATACTATAGTTTTTAATATCGTATCGCACCATTTCATTTACCAATTCGTGAAAAGTGGTTTCCGGAGTCCACCCTAAAACTTTTTGTGCTTTAGAATTTCGCCCACATAAATAATCAACTTCTGCTGGTCTATATAAAGTTGAATCTATTTCTACATACTTTGTATAATCCAAGTCTACAATTTCAAATGCTTTTTTTACAAAATCTAGTACTTTGTGCGTTTCTCCAGTACATACAACATAATCATCAGGATGATCCTGTTGTAACATAAGATACATAGCTTTTACATAGTCTTTGGAGTGTCCCCAATCTCTATATGCTTGTAAATTCCCTAGTTTTAAAGTTTCATTTGTTTTATTATTAATTAATTGCCCAATATATTTTGTTACTTTACGAGTTAAAAAGTTTTCTCCCCTACGAGGACCTTCATGATTAAATAATATGCCTGAACAAGCAAAAACATTATAAGCTTCACGATATATTCTTACCAAATTATGAGCTGCTACTTTGCTTACAGCATACGGACTTTGAGGGGCCAAACTTGTATTTTCGTCCTGGTATTTATTATTAAATTGATCAATATCATAATTTTTACCAAACATTTCACTAGTACTAGCCTGATAAAATTTTGTTGCAGAAGATGTGGTTTTTATGCTGTCTAAAATATATAAAACACCATTAGTATTAACATTAAATGTGCTAACTGGCTGATCAAAACTAGTGGCCACATGACTCATAGCGGCCAAATTGTAAAATTCGTCAGGCTGATATTTTTTAATAATGCTATATATACTATGGGGGTCTGTGAGATCAAATTCTAAAAGAGTTAAATTTTTATTATTAATTAAATGGTATATTCTTTCAAAGTGTAGTGAGCTGCTACGACGATATAAGCCTAAAACTTTATAGTCTTTACTTAATAGTAATTCGCTTAGATAGCTTCCGTCCTGACCTGTTATTCCTGTTATTATAGCAGTTTTACTCATGTCTAGTTTCCATAAATTCCGGAGTTAATAAAGGAAGATCTACGGTATTATCCGCATAATTATGATAAACTTGTAGTTTCTCTTTGGCTTTTTGTGAGGCCATATTTAAAATTTCCATTTCTCTACCAGTTTGTTCTCTTATATTTTCATCTTCTAGCATACGAATTAGTCCAACCCAACTACTTTTACCGTCTTCTATTCTTTTGATTCTTTGTTCTCTGGTTGCTTTTAAATCTTTACTAATTTTTTGTTGTTCGTTTAATAATTTAGTATATTCGTTAGTATAATTGGCTATGCTGTTGCGTGCGAAACTTAATTGAGTTTCTAGATTAGCCAGTTTAGGAATATCTCTTTGATCTTCTGGTTTAGAATATTCGTTATCAACAGCTTTTTGTAATTTTTCGGTTTCACTAATATGTCTTTTTCTTTCTTTCATGCTGCGATTAATCAGAATATCTATTGTGATAAATTGTTTAATTTGAAGTTCTTCAGCAGGCAATACATCTTCTCTAAATTGTTTAATCAATCCTATCCATGTATTTTCAAAATATTCTAATTCTCCACTTTCAGCATCAAACTGTCGTGTGATTTCATTCCAAAAATTTTTACTATGAAGCTTGTCTCTAAGAGTATTAAGAGCTAATTTTTCTTCAGGATCTTCTAATAGATTATTTTCACGTACATATCTTTTGATGGGAGCTTCGTGTCTATTAAGATTTTGGGCGATTATATCAACTGATAGACTCTTAATATTTTCTCTAATATAAGCTTCTTCTGTTAAGCTTAATTGTCCTCGTTTTTTGGGAACTCCACCTGTTTCCATCCTTTTTCCTCCATAATCTTTTGTATATGTTTTTGTAGCTTAATAGTATCTGCTTTATTGATTTTTTGATTATGTTTAAGTTTTAAATAAAGGTCTCTATATTCAGTTTTAACATTTTCGTCTAAAAATTTAATAATTTCATTATTATCATTATTATTATCGTTTTGAGGCAATGAGGATAGATCATCTACACAAGAAGGTTTAGCTATGTTCTTTTTAGCATCATTTCTTTTGCTCCAGCTTTCATAAAGATCGCAGTCATTTTTATTAACAAATTTAGAGCATTGATTATCAGACACTTTGTATTTTGGATCATATAGGGGACATGTTAAACAAGGTTTATCTGGCCTTTGATAGTTATTTCTTTTATAGTTAAAAAGCCTGTTTCTTACATGTGTCCACAAAAAGTTTTCCAGGGGTCTTTTATGGTCGTAGTTTTTTAATCCTTCTAGAGCGAAGATAGCAGCTTGCTGCTTCATATCTTCAGCACTATGATAGCCGAATCTGAATTTGTGAGCTAATCTTTTGGTTATTTTATCTAAAATTTTTACAAACTCTTCGTCAGAAACTGTATTTTGAGAATCTTTTTTAATTTTTTTCATCTAATAATTCTGCTATAGTTTTTCCTTCTGGTAATTCTAGATCCTTCTCAGCATCAAGATCTATTGATCCTGAAGCTTTAATAGTTAATAGGGATGATACAATATCTTGATCATTAAAAATAAAATTAGTCATTTTTGCCTCTTGCTAAAAATTGCTATCTCTTTAATATAGTAGAGCGTTCGGGTATATTGTCAATATTAGTTATACAAAAGGAGAGTTTATGAGTTATAAAAAGTGGGGCGACGGAGAAAGAGACTTTATCCAAAATAATTATACACTTTTAAGTGATGATGAGCTAGCTTTAAGATTAAGTGCTATGAGTAATTTTCCTGTAAGCGTTGCTATGGTTCGAAGACAAAGACGCAAACTACAGTTAAATAAGCCTCGTGGTAGACCAGCTAAAAATAAAAGTAATAATAGTATTCTAAATTAATATAGTTAATATTGTATATAGTTTAATAGTAAGGGCCTCTTTATGGGGCCTTTATTTTTTATAGTTTCTTGATTTTATATATGATAAGAGACTAGGATCAATCTTAAATATAAAAGAATAAATAGGGCGATCCTTGTGGTTTAGGTAATACATTATTTTTTTGATGCTCTTACTATTTTTATACCACCCAGCGTTTTTTGACAAACTGCCGATCTGGCAGTTAAAAACAAAAAAACCCCCCCACTAGAGGGGAGCCCCTATAACCCCTAAAAACAGGCCATTTTTCACCAAAATTTTTTTTTCTTGACAACTAAAGTTCGTTTGGTAAAATGTCGATATAAGAAGTAAGAAAGAAAGAAAGAGAGAGAAAGATGGAAAAGGTTACTCATATCAATGACTTCATTCGCAGTCTTCCGAAGATTCGCCGTAGGCGAATTTGGAATGTGTTGATAGATGGTCAGGTTGTCCAAGGTGTATCTGCTAGCGACAATAGGAAGTCTACAGCAGAAGCGTACATTCGGTCAAAGTATCCGAATACGCAGTTTACGCTAGTTTTCGCCTGTTGGAAAATCTAGTAGTCTCCCCCGATAAGGGGGTTGACGGCGGCGGAAAAGTTTGATATAACACTCGAAAGAGAAAGAAAGAAAAAAATGAAGTTTCCGATTATCGAAAATGCAAAGCGTCAAGCACGTATGGTTTTCAAGGGAATCGCAATCCCTATGGTGGTTCCTGTTCCCGACTCTCGGGTTGTGGAAGGTGTAGACTATGTATCCGGTGTGCAGGATCATGGTCGCTATGTTGTGAGCGAAAAGGTTTTGAAGTTCAATCGCAAGGCTCTGAAGAATATGGGCAAGGTTCAGGTTCGCAAGGAAAACACTGACCCTCGATTTGTGGGTGGTGAGGATACTATGATTGTAAAGGTTGGCAAGCCGGGTTCTCGTGAGCGTGTCGAGGCTTTTGCTCGCCAGTATGGTGCAATTTTGGCTTGTGGTGAGGAAGTTAGCCCGTTTGCTTGGAAAGGTGAAGAATGAAAACGAGAGTACTTCAAGACGTTCTGCGAATTGAACAGATACGCTTGTCCACTACTGAACATCCGTTACAGCAGGCTGCTATCATGAATCGTATCAAGCATCTTGCAAAGCAGTTGAAAAAACGATGGAAAAAAGAGATGCAAACCCTTGATGCGTAAGCACTTAGGGAAAATTTGCGCCGCAAAATTTAACGTAACTCCTTATATACCAACGACTTAAGAACAAAATAAAAATCTTCTAAAGATAGTGTTTGACTTTTGCCGATCTATACTGTAGAATCGAACGCAGGAGAAAGATGATGAAAACTAAGAAGAAGTCAGTTAGCGTGTATCAGAAAACCCAAGCACGCATGAAACAGGAAACTGGTCGTGCTTTGGCTCAGGTTCGATTTCTGGAAAATCTGTATCGTGAGATGGTCGAATCCAAGAAAAAGGAAAGCAAGTGATGACACACTCTGAAGCATATATGATGGTTCGTGGTAAGCGTGGTGTGATGCGTCGTAAGGTTGGTAACAATACCTATGCAGAAATTCTGCCTGATGGTAGTATTGGAATTATGCTACATAGTACTTATGTGGTAAAAATTCATCAGGATAATACATATACACTGAATAGTGGTGGTTGGCAAACTCTGACTACTAAAGATCGAATTAACCAGTATAGCCCTGTACGGGTGTATCAGCGAAAGTTTCAGTGGTATGTACAGTTGAACAGTAAGGAGTATGAGTATATGGATGGGATGGTGGTATCATGAAGTATTTTTACGAGTACCTGAATCATACAGGATTTGTAGAGTATGACACTTATCATCTTCGAACAATCCTAGAAATGGCACAGCAGATTCTAGGAAACTTTCTTGAATGGCTTCCTTGACCTAAAGCCTTGGGCCTAAAGCACTTAGGACAAGGCCGCGCCGCCCGGATCGACGTAAGTGCTTATCTAGCATAGACTTACATCAAAAAAATTTTTTAGAGATTTTCTATAGAGGGGGCTTGACATGGCCGATAATTAGTGTAGGATTGAATCATGAATATGATCTCTAAGATGTATCTCTGGATAGTTCATCAGATTGTCTCTGCTAATCCTGCGGATTTGGCTAGTGTGGCTATAGTCAGCGAAAATTATGGCTTATTGACAAGTTGGTTTTGATATGGTAGAATCCATCACTCACAAGGGAGAACAGATTATGCTGAACGATTTTGAGGATATCAACCGGATTCTGGACGAAATGACGGACGAGGGAATTATTGAGCCGATTGACGATCCTAGTATCCAGACCGATTTCTACGATTGGGCGGATGTTGTGGGTGTTCTGGATGAAGTTGAACCAAATATTGAGTGGGTTTGATATAAAGCCTTGAGCCTAAAGAACTTACGACAAAGTATCGCCGCGAAATTTGCTGTAAGTACTTATCTGACAATACTTTACGCGAAAACATTTTTTGAGATTTTTTTTACTTGACAACTAAAGATTGCTTGGTAGAATACCGATATAAGAGATAGAGAAAGAGAGAGTAAGCGATGAGTAAGGAAATGAGCATTGAGGAACTGCGTGAGATTGAAGAATACAATAGGTTTATGGACGAATGGGAAAAACGTCCTAAGAATCGTGATTTATATGGCAACAACTGCTATCGTCCAGATGAAGTAGCGTTGACCGATGAAGAATATGAGTTATTTGGTTAGGAGAAAAAGAATGAAAAAGATAAGTAAGAATGAATTGGACGATCTGTATTTTGATGCAGAGTTGATGAATTTCCGGGTGGTTTATATTCAAAAGCCTCTGGATCAGAATCATTTTGTGTTGTATCACAATAAGCCCCAACTTGAGCATGTGGGACATTATCGATACTTGAACGATGTGAAACTTGCAATGCAGAAACATTATAGGTCAGGTACTTGACAAATAAAGTTTTTCTGGTAGACTACCAATATAAGAAAGAGAGAAAGAAATGAGTCACCCTGATCCCCTGTTCGATCCCGAAAACGCTTATGAGGATGATGATATGATGATCGAAGATGAAAACTATGACGATTATTCCGATTTCCACCACGGTGAGATTGAGGCTGAGGATTTGGAGGATAGTTGGGATGATTCGTATGATGATAGTATGGATGGCGATACTGAGAGTGCGTTCGGTTCTTGCGGATGGGGTGTTGATGAATACTATGAACACTATGAGTCGGGTGACGATTACTGATGCAAACTGAAGATATTAAAAATTGGATCGACTCTTACTTTACCACAAGGACTAATAAGATGATGAAGGTTACCGTTACTCAGACCGATACGTTTAATGGTGAGGCTAACTATTCTTGGGCCAACCGTTATGAGTTTGCTATCAATAGCGAGGCATCTCAGCGTAATATTGTGAGAAAGGCTAAGTTTCTCGCGGGCATGACCGGAGTAAAGAGTGACACCTACGATTACGGCGAGAGTCTTACTATCAAGCCGCGAGGATATCATCAGGTTATTTTCGTAGACTTTGAATAAAACTCTCCGCAAACCCTTACTGCGTAAGCACTTAGGGCGAGCGGGCGCCCGCAAATTTGACGTAACTCCTTATGTATCAACTCTTTACGTCTAAAGAATTTTTTTAAGATTTTTTGCTTGACAAGTCGATAATAGTAGTGTAGGATAGCACATAAGAAAGAGAGGATTTTATGAAGCAGCGTTTTTTTGATATCGTGGTTGAGAACTCGGATAACCAAGAAATCTCGCTGAATCAGGAGTTTGTTCTGGATATTCCAGAGCATGATACTAGCAGTCCTGTGGAACGTATGGAGTATAATGGTATTTTGTTGGATACTCTAGTCTCTGCTAGTGGTCTGAATGTTTGTTCTTTCAGAAATGAGCCAGTAGTTCTGGAATAGAACATAAACCCTTGATTCTAAAAGACTTAGAACAAGGGGGCGCCCGCAAATTCTACGCAAGTACTTGTGGGATATAGACTTATGATAAAAAAATAATTTTGTCACTAAATCTATTGACAACAGCCGATAAGAGTTGTAGACTAAGCGTATTCCAATAAGGAGGAAAAGCGATGTTTACGATGAAAGACTTCAATCGAATCAAAAAGAATATCAAGGGGATCGACACGGAAAGTCTATTCTCTCCTCAGCAAGATGAACTGGCACATAAAATTTCCTGCTTAGGTAGTTCTGGTCGTGGTCAAAGCGGCGAAGAATTGATGTCTCTATATTTGCGTCGTAGAAAATATAAAATCAAGCGATTTGGCACAATTCATCCGTTTGATATCCTGTTGGACAATAAAATCAAGTGTGAAGTGAAATCTGCTACTATGTATCTGGATAAGAAAACCTATAGGTATTCTTTCCAAGGTGTCAAGCCGGAACTTTTTGATATTTTATTTCTAGTATTCGTGACTCCAAAAGGAATTGTTACGAAATGGACTGAACAAAAGTATGTTATGCAATATACTGCAAATAAAAAACGTCAAAAAGATGGATACTATATTTATTTTGATGGAACATGCGATAATATCAATATGGCTTATAATGATGATATTACAGATTTTGTAAAATTCTATCCGCCAGTCTCAAAGTCTTGCAAACAAAAGACTTAGGATAAGAGAGGCGGGCCGGATTTGCCATAACTCCTTACTCCCCAACACTTTACGTCAAAAAAATTTTTCTAAAGATTTTTCTTGACTCTTGTCGATAATATGGTATACTTAGAGTATCACGAAAGGGAAAATCATGAGTTACAACGGTTACGCTAACTACGAAACATGGAATGTTTGCCTTTGGATCGCTAATGATGAAGGTCTGAATGGACTTGCGGCCTCTTGTGATGATTATGGCTCATTCACTGAAACTTTGAAGGAAGTGAATACTGTGGAAGAGTTTCATGCTGGTAGGATATCCAATGCCTACCGATCTATCGCATTCCAAACTCCGGACGGGGTAGCATGGAATGATAGTGCCGTGAACCTCACGGAATTGCAAGGTTTTTGGGAAGAAAATTTTTCTAAAGTCCGGTCTTGACTTTGGCCGATAATACTGTAGAATGGTTAGAGTTGTGGTTTTGGTTTTCATAACGAAAGGGTAGATATGAGCGATTTGACTGTGTTTTTTGGTGTTTTTGCTGTTGTTGCTGCTGGTTTTGCTGCTTTTCTGACGTATGCTATCTATGGTGGATCTAGGGGTTCTTTGAGTAGGGCTAAGATTGGCGAAGTGTATAACTTCGTCTATGAACAGCCCGCAAAGGGTGAGCCTGAGCGGTATTTGGCCAAGGTGCTTGAAGTCCATACTCTGGACAATAATAGTATCCGTAGGCTGAATGCTCATAGTGCGTATCGTAGGAATGATCCGCAGTTTGTGCGTACCAACCATCTGGTAACGTGTGCTATGCCTAATGGCACTGTGCGTAATTTCTATGCAGAACGCACCAAGAACTGCCGCAGGCCATTGCTTGCTGGTACGCTCTTCAAGAGCGGCTTGGCTGCAATGATGTTCTGAACCAAAAACCGAGCCCTAAAGTGTTGTCGCAGCAGCACTTAGGGCAAGGTCGCGGGCGCATATTTGTCATAACTCCTTGTGTATCAACAACTTATAAACAATCTAAAGTTTGTGCTTGACAAGTGCCGATATCTAATGTAGAATAAGAGCATGAATACAGCAAATAAATACTCTGCATATGAATGGAGAGTTTATAGGAATAATCGTTTTATTGGCTATGTTATAGCAGCAAGCGAAATTGACGCCTATAGAAAAGCCAAAGAAAAATATGGGGATTATGTTCTGGTAGAAAGAGTATATAGTAGTCTCACCTAATCCTACGGATTTGCTGTGGTGGGCTATAGTCAGTCAAAATAATAGGATCTTGACAAGTAGTTTGCATTATGATATGATTAGTGCAGAAAGAGAGGCTTGTATGGTCTATCGTGTGATTAGAACTGAAAATGAATCAAGTACGACCTTTGATTTTGACGATATAGAAGATGCTAGAGAGTGGGTTCGTCAAGAGAAAGATTTTGATGAGAATTGTATGAGTCCTAAGATTGGGATTTATGAGATTTTTGAGGTGGAAAAATGAAGTTGGCTAAGACTGATAGTGATAAGGTTTATGAGGATATTTATAATCTGGTAGCAAATACTATTGCTATTACTGAGGCTCCTGAACTGTATAATATCCCTGTCACAACCAAAGCAAAGGCTATAAAGGAGTTGACAGACGCTACTTTTTTGCGTATAATGCGTAAGATTCGTTCCCAACGTGATCGGGCTGTTGCTCTGAGTTCTAACTAATTGAGGTGCTTTATTCCAAACTGGTGCATGAACAAGTTGACAGTTTCTCATCCTAATCCTGACATGGTTGACCGATTTGAAAAAGCCTATAATGTTGGTAAGGCTTGTAGTGAGTTTTTGCCTGTTCCAGAAGGTTATTATGAAAATGATAAATGGTATGACTGGTGCGTAAATAACTGGTCAACAAAATGGGATATTGGGGCCGATGTGGGTACGGATAGGGAAGAATGGCACGGCTTGAAGGCTACTAGAGTAGGCAATCAAGTAAATTGTTCGTTTGATAGTGCGTGGAGTCCTCCTGTTGGTTTGTATGATAAACTGGTTGAGTTGGGATATGATGTAAAGGCTAGTTATTGGGAACCGGGTATGGCCTTTTGTGGTATTTGGGATAATGGTGCTGATAATTATGTAGACTATCCTAGTAAGGATATGATTCCTGTTGCATTGTGGAATGAGTTTGGTATGGAAGAATTCTTCAAGGACGATCCAGAAGAAGCGACTACCTAAACGCGGTTCGCTCTAAGTTCTTAGCCCAAGAGGACTTAGGGCAAGCCTGCGCCGCCGGGTTCGTCGTAAATCCTTATGCTGCTTATACTTGCGAAGCAAAAATATTTTTTCAAGAAAGCCCCTTGACAAGCCGATAATAGATAGTAGAATGATTGAGTAAGACAAAACAAACTTTCGTGGGTCCATGCGGCGGGACTAGATTAGGATAAGCCATTACGAAAAAACAATAAGGCTATGCCGATTGTTGACAGCGGGCTTATACGCTGTATAGTAGTGCTAATCTATGGGGGATGGCATCCTCACTCACGACCAATACGAGAACCATCTGTGTACATACAGGAAAAAATGTGAATAGGGTTTGTTTAAGAATGTGAATACGTTCCGCCCTATTGTGGTTCTCGACAATACAACTAGTAACCGTTACCTCTGATAAACTGCCTGATAATAGGTACCCGAAAGCAGTGAAGCAGCGTGGGCGGTTTCCATCCGATCCTGACAAGGGGCAATCGTATGGGTTATAGGAATCGGGGCGTAAAAGATTTCGCTGGTTGACAATCTAAAAATAGATGGTAAAATACAGACATGAATATCATACCTATAAACGACAACAATAGCCGGTTTGATCTTGTAGAGATCAAGTCTACCCACCCTATGGTGGCACCTACTCCACATTGTCGGATTCATGGGGCTATGAACTGTGTGGCTATTCACTCTAATGGGAAACTGTGGCGTTGTATTCAAAGTAATCAAATGAAAGACTGTAGAGCAGGGTGCGAGGAGAAAATATGAACGGCTATGAACTGATCGCAGAGTTTGAGAAACTGATTAAGGATATGATTGTGGTTCCTAATCACTGGCTTCCGGAAGATTTTAGAGATAATCGTACCGATAGCGTTTCGCTGGCTGATCTGGAACGAAAGTGCGATGCTAGAGAGATTGGCGAGACTGATCACCAGATTGAGAAGCGAGAGAAGGATAGGCGAATTGCGGCATACGCCGTGATGATCGAACATGGGCAAGAAATAGAATACATAATGAAGTGATCATAAAGCCTTACTCCTAAAGCACTTAGGACTAGGCGGGCCGCCCCGGTTTGATGTAAGTGCTGTCCTATCAACCACTTATGCTTAGAAAATTTTTCTTCAAGAAACCCTCTTGACAATGCCGATAACTAATGGTATAATGGTGACATATGAGAATCTTTCGTAAAATAGTTCTATTCTTCCCATCTTTGACCATGTTCTTTCTGGCATATTTTACGTTCATTTGTGATAATGAGGCTACTAAGTTTAGTTTTAGGTGGAAATAATGAACTGGCATTATGGTAATCCTATTGTGAATGGAGAATATCTTTGCTGTATAAAGGGTTATCCTTCTCCTATTTCTTTTGATTGGTATGATGGTAAGTGGGGAAGTTGGGATTGGATTGACGACAAATTGAATCCTATTGATCAATCTCTAGTGGTATGCTATATTGGTTTTGATGAGATTCCTATGCCGGAGAATTGGTAATGAAAACCGAAAGTATTGAACTAAAAGAACTAAAAAGACTTGTGAGTGAATTTTTGGATGCTACATATTATGTTCCTTTTAGGGCTGTAGACTGTAATCAACAATTGGTAGAAGACTTGTGGGAAAAGTTAGCCGATGCTGTTGATTCTGAAAGAAAGAGATAAAATGGAATGGAATAACTCTCATAAAAATCCGCCAGAGGCTGGCCAGAAGATATATTACTTCGGTCCCAATATTGGGATTGGGATTGGCACGTATAGGTATGAGGAACACTCTATTAAACATTTGGGTAAGGTGATTGAACTTTGTCCACATGTGTTCTATAATGTATGTTTTGGTGTGGTTGATGCTTGTGACGCCCCTTTCTGGCTTCCTTATGATGAGGAGCGAGCAAAGAGTTGGTGTCCTATTATTCCAGAAGAATATACAAAAGGATTATACGATTGAAAACTCTTAGTGATATTTGTCCATGCGGGCAGTGCAAAGAACTAGTGTGGAAGTATGACCACAATGGTATCATCTGGATTTTTTGTGAAAACTGCCATTGGTGGTATATCGGTAACTACTGACCAGATAAGGACTTAGAGCAAATCCGGCGGCGAAATTTTGTCGTAACTCCTTATCTATCAACGCTTTACGTCTAAAAATATTTTTTCAAGTTTCCCCTTGACAGTTTCCGATAATAGATGTATACTTAACCCAAGACGATAGATGCGGGCCGCTGGCAAAATGACGTCAAAGAAGCCACGGTTAAATGCAAGGCCGAGTATGGCATAACCCAATCTATTTGTCTTGCCTAATCCTACGGATTTGGGATGGATGGGTATAGTCAGCCAGAAATAGTGACTCTTGACAACGATTGGTCGATAAGGTATAGTAGTAGCACAGAGGTGATTTATGTTTAAAGTAGTCGTTTGTGGTGGGCCGTATGACGGGGAGGTTATTGGTGATGATGGATGGATTTCCTTCTCTGCCACCCCGACATATCGTTTCGATAGTTATGCCGATGCTCAAGAGTTTATTGATAGTCGAAGTGCTAGAACAGCAGATGGTGATTATGGTATTGGCGCAACACTAAATATTGATGAAATAGATGGGGATATCTATTAATGAAACCTAAACCACTACACGCCGAAGTTCGATTTCATCTGCTAAATGGTAAAAATTACCGTAAGTGGCAGGTAAATATTATGCGGGGAAGAAAAAGGGTTGACCAATATTATGTCGATCCTGCCGAGTACCAGTTGGAGATGAGGGGTTGTAAACTTGTCAATAAATTAGCTAGGGCCAAGTGGGTTCATAAGAAACAGAAAAAGAATGTTAGCGGGTGGGTACAGTGTGAAGAAGTGATTCTAAATCGTGAGATTGGTATTGACAACTTAGAAAAGCTATACTATAATCCTATTCGTGATCCAAGGTGGAGACGCGAAAGTGATTGTGGCGAATTTGCTTGGGATGGTAGTGAGTATGCTACTTTAATTACGCAAGATCGACAAGTTTATATTTTGGAGGAAAGAGTATGATCAAGGTTGAAATGAGCGTTCGTGAAGCTCTGAACATGGTGTCGAATGGTTGTAATCTCGATATGTACGAGAAGATCGTATGTGCGTTGGAGGTGGCGTTGGGTGTGAACCAGCGTCGAGTGGTGACCATCACTGGAGGATTGACTCTGGATAATCGTATCCATTCCATCAAGGCTATCCGACAGCACACCGGATGGGGTTTGAAGGAAGCCAAGGATTGGAGTGACTATCTGGTTGGTGGTTGGCATAACGACAGGTTCATTCCTGCTAAGTCCGGAGCCAAGCAGAGCATCACTCTGAAAACGCCGGAAGCGGCAGAGGGTTTGCTGCGTGATCTGGTTGGACTGGGTTGTGAGGGTTATCTCTCATAACCTAAACCCCTATGCTGTAAAGACTTACGGCAAACGGGCCGGGCCGACCTTGACGTAAGTGCTTACCACCAAACAACTTACGACAAAAGAAAAAATTTTTGGGGGAGACTCAAGTTCGCTCTTGACAATACCGATACTATACTGTAGAATGATAGAGTACGACGCAAGACGCTGCCACGAAGCCAACAATAGAAACCCTCATGGCACTCTTGACAAGTAGGTATCTGTAGCGTATACTGATACTATGACGATTGGAACTATAACACTTTTGGAGAATGTACCATGAAGAAGTTTTCTTTTATTGTTGATGTTGTGGCTGACGAACTGGATCGTGATGAAGTTGCTGGTACTATCAGAGATTGCCTGACCAGTAATCTTCCGGGTGATGTTTACTCTAATGTCAAGACAGGAGAGGTCAAGGCGTTCAGTGAACAGGGTTGGAAGGTTTTTCGTGCTAGGGTTATGGGTATCACGGCAAAGCAGGCTGGTGATGCTCATAATGGTAAGGTAGAGGTTGTCTCTGTTGCCTAAATAAAATAACAGGTTATAATATCTGGTAGCCAGTGGTAAATCCGCTGGCTGCCAGTATTATGCCCCTGTAGCTCAGTAGATAGAGCGGCGAGCTTCTACCTCGCGGGTCGGGAGTGCAACTCTCTCCAGGGGTACTATTTTTCTTGATAATGTATTTCTCTGTGACAATTACTACATAAGATAATACATTTATCTATTTCAGTTTTAATATCTTCTAGAGAAGCTTTTTTATTTCTGAGCATAGCACCTATTCCATCTGCCTTATTATCTTCTATATGATGGAAATCTAAACATTCTGGTGATGATAATCCGCATTTGCAACATGAAGATTTTTGTTTTAACTCTAATACATATCTAGCTTTTTTAGTAAGGTATTTGTATGTATTGGTATGTTCTTTCCTATGACAGTTTGAGCATATAATGTCGCATTTATTTATTTCTGCTAATACTATTTCTGTGGAATATCCATGACGAATAAGATTACATACTGTATCTTTTTTTGTCTCTGGATTTCTATGATGAAAATCTAGACAATAGAATCTAGTCTCTCCACAGATTTTACATGGGGTAGTCTCTTTAAGATTTTGAACTAGAGTTCTGTTATGATCTTTAGTTTTGTTCTTATATCTCTGTTTATATACCTTAACTCTGTCAATATTTTTATTAGCCCATTTGGTATTATTGGCTATTTTAGCTTTGCTTGTTTTATTCTTTTTCATGGGTAACTCCTGTATAGATTAATACACCAAATCTTAGCAGTACGAGGAGATTTGCCATAAACCTATGGCAGTAAAGGACTTAGGAAAAATGAGGCGGGCCGGATTTGGCGTAAGTTGTTTGCCTATAAGGACTTAGAACAAAATATTTTTCTTGAAGAATCCCTCTTGACTTGTCGATATTAGTAGAGTAGAATCGAAGCAACAAAGGGAGAAAACTATGAAAGTTGCAGAGGGTAATGATAAGTTAGGTAAGGGGTGCGTTGTTGTGTCTCGTCCTGTGGGTGATACCTGTCCTAGCGATTGCGACTATTTGGGGAATGGTTGTTATGCGGAGCAGACCGAAAAGATTTATCCGGGTGTTCGTCCCGCCGGTATGCAGAATCTTGTGACCGAGAAAAATAAAATTCGTGCTATGATTTTGGATGCAAATCGTAGGAATAAAAGTATTAGAGTTCACGAAAGAGGAGACTTTTTCCTGAATGGAGAACTTGACCTAGAATATGTATCAAACTGGACATGGGCATGTGAGAGTATTTTGGCAGATGGTGAGTCGCTTCCCGATATGTGGTTTTATACTCATATCTATGATAGTCGGCTTGTTAGTCTGGAAAAGTATATGGCCGTGTATGCTAGTGTGCATGATGATAATGATATGAATGAGGCTAAGAGTCAGGGTTTCAAACTGTTCGCATGGTGTGACAGCGATATGAAGGTGGCACCGAAACGTCCGAAGCATAAGGCTAAGGCTGACGTTTGGCGAGCATCTTTGCCAAAGTTGGTTGTGCTGAACGGTGAAAAGTTTATAACGTGTCCTGAGATTCGTCGTGGTCGTGCGATTATTACTTGCACTGGTACAAAAGATAGCATATCGTGCGATATGTGTGTGAAGGGATTAGCAAACGTATTGTTTCCTGCTCATTAGGAGAATAGTATGACTACTATGTATGTCGGTAAATATACAGCCAGTGGCAGCAAAAACTCTTTCTATAAAATGAAAGGTAGACGATACGGCTTCAAAAGTTTTCCTAACAAAAGTTTGGCCGAGTTTGCTCATACTGTTCAGAGCGACTTGTCGGTACCGTTTACTTTTGCTCCGCGTGTTTATAGTCCGGTGTGCAGGATACGAGTTCCTAACTATTTTGCAGTATCGGACGGTAAGGGTGGGTATAAGGCCGAGGAAAAACTTGTGTTGAGTGATTGGGGATATTTGACCGAAATTGCCTATCCTTGTAGTTGTAGAAGGTGTGATGGATACTGTTATGAAAATGATCTGTGCGATAAGTATGATGCTATAAATGATCTGGTGGGTGAAATCTATGATAGTTTTGGTATCAACTATACAGATGCTCATAATGCTAATCTTGGATATGTCAAGCGTGGTAAAAATAAAGTATTAGTGATTGTTGACGTTGGGCGTGAGAGCATGGGTGAGATTGGAGAGTATGAGGAACCTTGTTGGGCTGAAGGTAGCGGCGGCGATGAATATGAGTATTGCTCATGCTACAAATGTGGTGGAGGATATAGTGGCTAAGTATTACATACAGTCTGGCACACTACAACTCATTTACTCTACTAATCAAAAACCTCTGGACGCTGCGGTAGCAGCATTATGGGAGACTAACAAATTTGATACGCTCGACGAACATTTTTATGTGGATGAAAGAGGATTCAAAGACTATGCTACAGCGTTACCGGATACTAAAGTATATAAAACTACTAAGGTGGTGAGGAAAGCAGGCTGGAGCCTCGAAGAAGAATAACTCTCTCCCCAAGTCCTTTGTGAGTAAGCACTTAGGACGAACGGGGCGGCGACAATTTGACGTAAGTGCTTATGCTTCAACCACTTAGGAAAAACTAAAGTAAGGATTGACAACTACCGATAAACATGGTATGCTCAGTAGACGTAAAGGAGAACGAATGATTCAATGGATCGGGGTGCTAGTGGCACTGTTGGGTTTGGCTTATACTGGTGTAAAAGACTATCAGAAGGGAGATATCAAACTTCCTAAACTTCCACAAAAACAGTTGACAAAACCTACATTTCCGGTACAATATTGTTTGATGGCGTATGATCCTAATTTAGACAAGGTTTTCTATTTACATGACAATGGCATCTGGTATGACTATGCACCACCTCAACGACGATACTCGACCCCAACGCAACCACAATAAGATCAAAATCAAGGTCAAGCAACCTTGGGAGTTGAGTACTGGACATCGAGAAGAACGTAATACGTTGTTTGATAACCGCCCCAAGCGTCAGCGAACACGACGAGATATTGACAAGGGGTGGAGAGAAGAGTATGATATGTAGGCTTAGCCGGTATAACTCAGTTAGCAGAGTGTCAAATTTGTAATTTGAATGTCGTGGGTGCAAATCCTACTACCGGCTCTCGGGAATGGTGTAACGGTAGCACAAGTGACTTTAACCAACTGGAGTGCATTTAGAGAAATCTTAATGTAGAATCTCTCAAATTCGGGGAACGCTTTAAAATGCTAATCCCGAGCCAAGCCGGAAACGGAAGGTGTAACGACTTGACGGGAGACGCCTAAAACACAAGTCAAGGCGAAGGTAAAGTCTAGACCACAAACCGATAGGGTAACGAAAGTTATAGTGGTAAGTGGATCACTTTGTCTAGGTTCAAATCCTAGTTCCCGAATTTAATTTTTGCCAGTAGCCTCTCCGATTTGGAATTTGTATATCATAAGACTTAGCCCATTTTCGAATAGCGTTATCTGATACTCCGTATCTTTTTGCTATGGTTGTCATGGGGTAAGAATTAACAAGATTTTCCAGTTCTTCCTTCGACGGTCTGTCTGTTTTTCTCAACCAAGGTTTTGGTCCTCCTCTACCTTTTTTGATTTTAGGAGATTTTTTAAAACGTTTACCAGCATAGGTATCTGTTTGACTATGACAATTAGGACATAAGAAACATAAATTATCTAATCTATTATCATTTGGAATTCCATTTTTATGTTCCAGTTGTAGGGATATTTTTTTATTATTCCATGTGTCTTTTAGGCCACACTCTGCACATTGGTATGTGATAAGATTATTGCGAATAATTCTGCTTTTGATAGAGCTGCGATTGGATGTGCTGTTTACACAAAAATATTCTTTATTAGTTTTTTTTGGAGTGAATCGTTTACCTTTATTAGCACTTTTACCCAAAGTAATATGTGATAAATCTATATTTTCATCTTTAGCTCTACGCTTAACCGTATGATGGTTTCCTCCTTTATTGTTCATTCCAAAATATCGTAATATATCAGCGATAGTATTAGATCTAGAAACTAATGCTTTGAACTCCTGTGAGGGAATTGACCATATTATACTTCGTTTTTTTCTATTCATTGTTTACTCCTTATTGGTACCATATATAATACACCAATTTGTTGTCTTGACAAGTTGGATTATTATGCTATAATAGCCTAGAAAATGATGCCCTGTAGCACAATGGTTGTGCGTTCCGCTGTTAACGGAGTGGTTGTAGGTTCGAGTCCTACCGGGGCAGTTTGGGAACTTGGCAGAGCGGACGAATGCGTCTGATTACTAATCAGAAGAGGGTTAAAATCCTCCGGGGGTTCGAATCCCTCAGTTCCCGTTGTAAGCTATTGAAAATAAAAGACTTAGAACAAATCGGGCGGCGAATTTTTGACGTAAGTACTTGAGCCATAACGACTTAGGATTTTCTCAAGATTGTGGTTGACAACTGACGATAAGTGTATTAGAATACACATCATGCTCCCGTGCCAGTGGTTCCTGGCAATCACTCTTATAAGGTGGTCCGAAAGGGGACTTGGTTCGATTCCAAGCGGGAGTATTTATAAGGAACGGAGGCTGGCGTTGAGTTGCGGTATGGCCCGTTAGTATAGAAGTTAGTATATTGGGCTTTCATCCCGAAGACACCGGAGCGTTACCGGTACGGGCTATTATAAAGGGAGATAAAGTTAGATAGCGAACTAGGGGTCTTTTAAACCCCAGAGCAGAGTGCAAGTCTCTGATCTCCCACTTGACAAACTGGCTGATTGGTGTATAGTAGGATTCAAAGGAGAGGTTATGATTTACGACGAAGAAAACGATGATTACCAGTATGACTACCACGATATTGTGGATGATGTAGATTTTATTGACGATGAAACCTATTATGATGATGGCACCGATGAGCCTTGGATGGGCACAGACGAAGATGAAAATGAAGTAATGGACAATACCGGTTGGGATAACTATTATCACAATATTACAGATGAACTAATTGACGATTGAATCTCTTCTTAACGGACGCAACTTGGTGGGACAAGTATTCTATTCTTTCTTTCCTTTCTTTCTAGTACGTTCGAATCGTACCGTCCGTTTTTATGAATGTGATGAATACTATGGTTGATGAATTTCGCCGCACCGAAGATGGTAAAATTATCCAAGGTGCTAGCCACACTTGTCGAGTGTTAAATCATAAGGTTCGTAACAAAGTTATTATCAAGGCTGTTTGCGATCTGCGTAAGATTGCAGATGAGTTTGATAGTATCGCTTGCTGCGGAGTAAGCGGCTTGACTGTTGTTCCACAAATAGCAGAAATTCTCAATAAGCATATAGTAGTTATTCGTAAGCCAGATGAGAAACGCTATAGTGATTTTTATATTGAAGGTGTTTCTCCATTTCGATATGTTATTGTTGATGATCTAATCTGCTCTGGAGATACTCTAAAGTGGATCAAGCAAGCAATCTATGAGGATAATCCGAAGGCTCGGTGTGTTGGGTTGTATTGCTATATTCCAGAAGAGTGTGCGTATACTCAGGCAACAACCAAAGAATTTGAAGCACGATACCGAATCCCTCTCCTAAATCCTGCTCCAGTAAAGAGTTAGAGCAAATCTGTGCCGCCCGCCGCGTCGTAAGTGCTTACGCTGCAACACCTTACGGACCGAAATTTTTTCACAAGTTTTCCGCTTGACAAGCCGATAAGTATAGTGTAGAATCAGTCTAGTTGAACGAAGAACAAGTAACACGAAAGGGTTGATTATGCCTGCTATGGTTGAAAAGATGATGTTTGTTGGTGCTACCCCTTGGCATGGTGAGGGTACTCAGTTGGATGAAAATCCCTCGATCAGTGAAGCAATTACCGCTGCTGGTCTGGATTGGGAAGTCGGTACTAAGCCGCTGTTCACGGCGGAAGGTACTGAAGTCAATGCGAAGGCTACCTATCGCAAGACCGACAATCGGGTGCTTGGGGTTGTCGGCCCTCGATATACTCCGCTCCAGAATCAGGATGCTTTTGATTGGTTCCAGCCGTTTCTGGACGCTGGTGAGTGCCAACTGCATACCGCCGGTTCGCTCAGTGAGGGCGAAAAGGTTTGGGTGTTGGCTCAACTCAACCGTGCGAACAGCGAGATTGTTCCTGGTGATGAAGTGAGTAAGTTCATCCTGCTGTCGAATAGCCATGACGGAACTACGTCGATTCGTGTCGGATACACTCCGATTCGCGTCGTATGTGTGAATACTCTCGCGGCTGCTCACAATAGTAAGGATAGCCAGTTGATTCGTATTCGTCACACTCGCTCCAGCAAGACCAATCTGGAAAACGTGCGTGACATTATGGACAATATCAATGCTCAGTTTGAGGCTACTGCGGAACAGTATCGGTTCCTCGCCAGTAAGGACTTCAATCAAGCAGATATCAAGCGTTATGTGAAGGTCGTGCTGGGTATTGATAAGACTCCCGACGAGGATATCAAGACTCGCACGAAGAATATCATGGATGAGATTCTCGCCCTTGTCGAAGGCCCGAAGCAAACGGCTGCCAATGTGCGTGGTACATGGTGGGCTGCTTATAACGGGTACAATGAGTATCTGAATTACAACAAGGGTCGCAACGTGAGCAATCGCCTCGATTCGCTCTGGTTCGGCCAGAATGGGGTGGATAACCTCAAGGCACTCAATACCGCAGTGGAGTTTGCGAACGCCGTCTGATCTTTTCGTGTCACGATGAAAAGGGGGAGAGCCGTGGCTGGGAAACCGGCTGCGGCTTTCTCTTTTGAATCGGTAGCATTTGACGTAAGTGCTTGGTATTAAAGAACTTAGGGCGAACCGGGCCCCGAAATTTCGTCCTAAGTTTAGTAGTGATAAGGGGTTACGAAGTTTTTGTAATGGACAAGAGGAGAGAGTGCCGATATAATGGAAGGGTTCCGGTTGTAAGTGTTTATGGGACAAAGAGTTAGGTTAAAATCTTAACTATAAATGTAAAGAGTAGAATCTTTTAATTTGTCTCGCCTAATCCAGCGGATTTGCTGGTCATGCTGATAGTCAGCCAAAATACTGGTATAGTAACAAGAGAGACTGATTCTAAATTCTTATGTGCCAACCACTTGCGATCAGTCTTAGGGTGTGGTATACTATACAATGTAACAACCTTGTAAAAGGTATAGTAAATAATTAGTTGAGATTAGTTCTCAATATAAGATATTTTTATAGTCTCACCTAATCTTTCAGATTTGGCGGTCTTAGTGATAGTCAGCGAGTTTTAGGGGTATAAATAATATATGTTCTAAGGAGCATGTATTATGAAAATATTAGAACCCCCTCCTAATTTTCTGTACTATCTGATAGTTTATTTATGGGTGCAATTTCTAATGTGGTACGGGCCTTGATTATGCAGAAAGAGAAAGATGAAAATTGTCGTAATATTTGATTTTCCTGAGATTAAAGATGTTGAGAGTGAAGAGGCTACCTTTGCTATTGATAGTCTTAGTAATGATCTAGAAATTATGTCTAATACTACTTTATACCAGTGGTATATTGACGAGGCTTTTGGAGATATTCCTGATGAAAATAATTAAGATCAATATGGAACTCGTTGTAGACGACGATCTTGACTATGATAAGGATAGGATTGCTAATTATCTGAATAATAAATTGTATACTGATCCTGAGTTTTTTGGGGATTTTGGTCCTGAAAATATTGTGGAGATTAAAGAATGGGAATGATTACTGTTAATGATAAAAATCGTGATGATATTATCCGAGTCTATGCTTCTAGTATCTTAGATGGTATGGATTTTGATACTCTTTATAGTTTTGCTTATGAAAAGTTGGTGGAAAGTAAAGATCTTATGGATAATGAACCACTGGAAAATGAGATACTAGAATTTTATCCTGAAATATTAGATCAATAAATTAGCATGGTATTGATGGGCTTCTCCAAACATAAGTATTTCCAACTCGCGGCGGTATAATATATGGATTAGATAGATCAGGACTACTACAAAACAGACTAGGATCTGGGGGCCCCTGTTCTGCAGGACAGGGAGAAGAATTAGCCCAGTATATCCATCTGCCGCCGGCGCACTCCATGCTCCATGCATGATCACACGGGGATATACAATAATCTGGACATGGTCCATTTAAACCAGCGTTTGCGAGAGTCCTATCTCTTATTATGTTTGAGGAACCATCACAACAACTATTACTATTGCAATCATTAAGAGATGAATAACCTCTTTGTCCACTTGGCAGGGTTTCCCCATATACTAATTTTCTACATGGCATAGTTTTCTCCTTAATATATTATACACCATAATAGGATAAAAATACTGACTCATAAAATATAAAAGGGAGATTTTAAAATGAAAAATATAATAGATTCTGAAACAAGAAGAGATCTATTGGAAAATTATGTTGAAAGATTTGTTCTTGATTTATCCTCTGAGGAGATTAGAAACTTATTGATTGATTATATTTATGATGAAAAGAGTAGAATGACTAATGTTGCTCTTATTGCTGAAATTAATGATACTTATCCAGATTTGTTGGTTGATTGAAATACTACGCTAATTAACCGTTTTGATCCAACTTCTTTAATCTCAAGGGGTTGTGGAGAGTCGTGCGTGTGGTATACTAGATCTGAGGAAAGGAGGAATTGTGGTAATTTTTACAATAATCTTAACTATTCTAGCCTATTTATGTTTTATTAGCAGCATCTGTTTGGTTTATAAGATATCCTGTCAACCAGGTAGAAATATTGATGGTAACAAAATTAATAAATTCTAAAATCAATAATGATGCAAGAGTAAGTTGCTCAACCTGATAATAACTTCTTCCCCAATCTTGTCAACACCAGGAGGTTTTGTGATATTGTTGATTCTTCTTTGTTTCTTTGCTCTAGAATCTTAAGTATCTAGATTCTATTCTTATGTACTACTAACTCTAATCCTATGTAAACTCAAATAGAATTAAATGCCCAACTGCATAACATATAATGCCAAAATTGACCATAATCAAGGTGTAAATTTCTAATACTCTATCATCTAATAAAACTATATTATTAAGCACTAAAGCACAAGAAAAGCTTTTAAAAATTTTATTGGCCAACAAGATCTTTTATGGTATAATACGTTGGTCAACGAGGTTGATGATTAGTTGCTGAGTAAGAGCGAAGAATCATCGGACTCATGGACAATTGTATCTTTTACTTTTGTTTATGAGGTGATTTATGGCTAGTGCTTTTAGTGTCACAGATTCTAATCGTGACGAGATTCAGGTTAAATATGTAGATTCTATAATTGCTCATTTAGACTTTATAGAAATACGAAGTTTGCTTAGAGATTATCTTCATAGTGAAAAAGATAAGTATTCTAATGCTGATTTAGCTGACGAAATTAAGAGCCGCGACCCAACAGTTTGTAAAGAAGTTTTTGGGCGTTTTTACAGACCTTTAAGAGAAGGAGTAGAAGTATGACTACTCCAATAGATATTCGACATATTAATGTTGATAATAAACAATATTATGCTCGAAAATTTGCTGAAAAGTTAGTTAGTAGTATGGATTATAAAGAGTTAGTTGATACAGCACAAGAATACTTTTATAGAGACAAAATGAAGGAGCCGATTAGCATCCTTGAAGAAGAAATCTATAAGAGTTTCCCTGAACTGTTACAATCATACTCTTTAGAAAGGGAGGCCCATCATGCCTAAAGTCTTCCATAGGACTATATCATTCGATGTGGAGGGGGAGATTTATGACACTGATACCTCACCAGAGGATATTTTAAAAAACTATGACTTTCACTTTAAAGACTATGATGATTGTGGAGAAAAATCATTCTTATCTTTAGAACACAAAGATCATAGAGGTAAGATTACTAGTGTAAGTAATCGACCTAAAATTAGTAAAAGTAAAAAAAGAGATACTGAATACTTTATAATATGAGGTGACTTATGATAGATTTTCCTATAGTAACTTGGTATTGGATTGGTGGTGTAACATTTACACTTTTAACACTAATAGGTTTGAGCGTTTGGTTTAACTATTTTTACCAACCTCATACTCATAGTAAAAGCTAGTAATTAATCTAATATAATCAGGTCCGGCGATTAGTCCCAGCTAATCTGCCGGATTTGGTTTTTTTGGTTGTAGTCAGCCAAATTGTAAAACCATAAGAAATGACCATCTTGTGCTTTAGACCACAAACAACTATTATATCACAAATAACGTCGCAGGGATGCGACACATCTTTTAACTGGAGAAAAATAATGAAGAATGTACTATTACTAATCGCTCTTATGTTTGTTGGATCAGTTAGTTATGCTGGTGAATGTGTTAGTGGAAACTGCAAGGTTCTTCGTAGTCGTGCTGTTACTGTTACTCAAGAAATTGTTCAGGTTCCTGTAGCGGTAACTCGTCGTACTGTTGAAGCATCTCGTAATGTTGGTTCACGAACAGTTAACAGAGTTCGTAGTCTAGTACGTTAATCTTATTTTATCATACAAACAAACCCCGGATGCCTCTTAACAATGCACACTTTCCGGGGTCTTGTTTATCTATTCAAGGAGGAATTATGAAAATTTTTATGGTCTCTTTACTATTATTTTTTGTCACTACTTTAACCGTTCAGGCTGCAAAACCAAAGTATTATACTTATAGTCAGCCAAATATGAAGGTTCAAAGTTATACATCATCAATTGGAAATAGTGATCAAGAAAGATGTCAAGCAGAAGCTAATTATATGGCAGCTAATAATATCTCTGGTCATGTATGGGGAACTATAGGAAATTTTGAAGGAGTAGGATATGGTTCTAGTCCCAATTGTAACACTTGTGTTCCTAGTGGTCGAATGAATCTAACAGGAGATGCAAGCGCTCAAGGTCGTAATGGAATGTGGTATAGAGTAAGAAGTTGGAGATAATTAACTGTCAGACCTAACATATTTTAAACAGACTATCTGGCATTATGGTGTATAACTCTATATTTAAGGAGTTATTATGTCCAGAAAAACTAGTCAAATTTGGAAAATAGATAATAGTAGTCTACAACATATACTTGATACATCCTCAAGTATTGTAGACGTTTTGAGACAACTTAATCTCAATCCTCATAGTGGAAATCATAGAACTTTATATAAAAGACTTGAGGAAGAAAAGTTTTCTTTAGATAGGTTAAAAGTTAATAGAGCAGAGAGACTTAAATTTATTAAAAAAAGCATAAAAGTTTTTTCTGATATTTTTATTGAAAATTCAACCTGCAATAGGACAAATATTAGATCAAAAATTATTAAACATAATCTTATACCTTATGAGTGCAGTAAATGTAAAAATAAAGGTAATTGGCTCAACGAAAAACTATCACTACAGTTGGAACATATCAATGGTATCGGTAATGATCATCGTTTGTCTAACTTAACTTTTCTTTGTCCGAATTGTCATAGTCAAACAAAAACATTTGCTGGAAAGAAAAATAGAAAAGAGCCAAAAAAATGTATAGATTGCCATGCTCAAACGATATTAAGGTCAAGTACAAGATGTAATAAATGTAGTTCCATATTAAAAGGTAAAAAACAGCGCAAATTTAATATTGATAAAACAGAACTAGAAAAATTATTGAAAACAAACAATATAAATCAAATTAGTAAAAAATATAATGTCTCATTTACAACAGTTAAAAAATACTGCATAAAATATGGTCTCATCTAATAATGTCGAGGGTTCGATTCCCTTCTCTTGCTTTGTCTCAGCTAATATAATGGATTTGGTTTTAATGGTTTCAGCTAGCCAAAAATAAGAATTTGATTTGACATTATGTTATAGTCTGGTACAATAGGTGTTATAATGGGAGGTTATTATGAAAACTTTAAGAGTAACACCAGATAATAAATCTTATGTGATACAGAAATATTGTGATTATGTTATCTCAAGAATGGACTCTGAAGAAATATATAATTCATTTAAAGATTATTTTTATAGAGAAAAATCAGGTTATCCTATAGAAACTTTAACACAAGAGATAAAAAGATACTGTCCAGAAGTATTAGAAGATCATTTAGCAGAGAGTGTGGTTGGTAAAGATAAAGAGTATGTTTTTGAAAATCCTGTGGATCTTACCGATTAGTTTCACCTAATATATCAGGATTGATTTTTATGATAGAGTCAGCTAAATATGAGAATTAGTATTAGTCTGGAGAATAATTTATCTTGTGAGCTTATTTGTAATAGAGTTCAGAAAGCTATAAATGATTATATGAAAGAGTTTAATGATGCAAAAGATGCGCTGATAGTGATAGATATAGTTAAAACTACAGAAGATACTAGTTTTATTCCTAAGATAGAACATAAACAAATAGTACCTTGATACTATAGTCCGACCCATCTACTATATTTATAGAATATGGATATCTCCTGTTCTACCTAAACTATCAAGTTTGGTTATTATGGTAACAGTCAGTGAGTTTTATGTTAAAACACACAATAATCAATATAGATAATAAATGCTTGGATCTATTATTAACAGAAGATGAAATAGCCACAGCATTTAAGCGGGCGTTAGACTATAAAAATAGTTCGTATATTAATCAAGATATTTGTTGCAAGTGTTGGGATATATATACTGCCATTGAGTGCTGCCCGTTCTGGAAAAAGATTTTAGGACTATGTGAACATTGTGAAGAAATTAACCGTGGAGAAAATTGTGATGGCTAAAAAAAACAAAAAAGTTTCAGAACCAAAAAAGACCGAGAAAAAAACTAAGTCCCCAAAAAATATTAAAAACCAAAAAGTTAAAGATATTAATGTGGTAGTTCCAATCCCGGCCCCTATTCCTATTAATGTTCCAGTAACTATCCCCACAAACATTGGTATTTTTGACAGAATTAAAAAGATTAAAGATAAGGTATTTTCTACATTTGGCCTAAATTCATCAAATGATTAATTTGCTAGCCCAAACAGTTACTATAGTTAAAAAGCCACTTTGTCCCACATTGGTTCATGATCCAGTAAATAGGATTATAATTTGTATTATAGGACTTTTAATAACATCACTAGTACTATACCACATAGGAAAATATTATGGACGATGATTTGGGACTATTGAAAGATTATGGACACTGGATTATGAGTGGAATATTAATATGTTATGCAATATTGTACTCTTATCTCTGCAACACTTATGGGTCTACAGATGAGTAATCAAGAATTATCGGCATGGATAACTTTGGGAATTTTATTCATAAGTTTAATTTTTCCCACAATATATATCATACGGAGAGAAAAATGAAAAATGAAGAATTTCATATACCTTTTGTGAAAAATCTAGTATTTATATGTCTGGTAACTATAGTTTCTATGGTTTCTGCTCGACTTTTTATTAAAAACTATTTTTATACCCTATCAAATTCCCCACAATATACATCTCAGCAATCCTACAATGAAGCCAAAGCAGCACAATAAAAGCTAATAACTTCTAATTGATAATAAAATTGATCACTTTTTACTTATTGTGAATGGCCGTGCTGAAAATTGATTAAAGAGAGCAATAGGAAATGGCCGATAAACCCTCTTGACAACCATGTATCTCTATGGTATACTAGTTACTACTGGTAATAGTGAAAATGTTAATTTTATAGGGGATTATATGTATAAAAGTATTATGTTGACCGATAAGGAACTAGAACTTTTAGCCTCTATGATTCGATATTATTTGGGTGAAAAAGACCAAAAAGACAATTTTCAAGTTAATAATGCTCATGTTCTTTTACGTCATATTAGTGGTATAAATGCCCGTTTTGGATCTAATCAATTAGTAATTAGTGGGAAATCAACCCAGCAATAAAAAGAAATCAAAACTAATGAATATTAATCTTGATAAGCATGAAATTAATCTGATTCTTGACTCATTAGAAAGTTATCAACTGCATATTGAGAATGGGCCATTTCTTGGATATAAGTATACTTGGAGTCTTGATAATGTGGAAAATTTGGCTAAATATCTGAATGGTATATTGGAGAATAATAATAATGACTAACGAACTCAAAGATAGAATCCGTAATTTTATTGTTAGTTGGGATAATACTATAGAGGATGCTAATTGGGCAACTTGTGATTTGTTTTTGGAAACGACTATTGATCTCCTAGAAGAAACTATTGCTGAAAAAAATGACTAAACCAACATTGGCCGAAGATATTGCTTATGCTATTAGTTGTGTTCAAGACTATAAGGATACTATAGATACTGATACAGAAAATGGTCAAAAAATCTATGATGATGCCAATGTTCGTATAGAAAGATTAATAACTTTTTATTATCAACTAACAGGATTTGATCCTTACGAGGAAAAGTAATGATAACTATTCCACGTTGGGAATATTATCTGCTATATTTTATTGCTTTTATGCAGTGCTGGACATTTATAGATAGAATATTGGGAAAATAGAATGTGGTCTTATTATTTAGTTCAAGAACTTATAATGAACTCTAAGTGGATAGAGGAAAATGGAGATAATTGGGCGGCTGGAAGGGTAGAATGTCATAGTCAAGATTCTATGGGTTATTCTGAAAGAGAATATTGGCTAATGATTGATAGAAAAGACTGGAATAAGTTTGATGATTATCTTAGAAGTTTAAACTCAACCTCTTTACAAAGCTTAGACGAACTGATACAATCTAGTAAGTTGCCAATAATTCAATTTAAGGCCAAGGAAAAAGTATGACAGTTTATATTGTGATTGGAGAAAAAGAAAAAGATTAAAAAATATTGTTGACTCCATCAATAATGGTATGGTATAATACAATTTGTGAGAGAAATTTTACCATCCTTTACAGTATTGGAGTTTATTATGTCTCCTTTTAAAATTAGTATTCTTGTTGCGGCATTTCTAAGTTTCGCTTTGAGTACAGGATTATGGTTTAGTGGAGTAAATAACGCAAAGGATTACGGACTATTCGTAGGATTATGGGTTCCTAGTTTCTTATCTCTTGGTAATCTGTTATTGAATAGTAAAGGAGATTAACATGGAAATGCTCATATTTTTTGCTGGAGTAATTATGATGTTAGTGGTTAGTTCTGGTCTGGCTCTTAGTATTCTATTTATGGGGGACTTAAATCCAGACTCAAGACATAATCAAAGAGTAAATTATACCTTATCAGAACTTAAAGACAATGACACTTTGAAGAAACTAGTAAATGAAGTTAAACAGTATAAGGTTAAAATTGATGAACAATCATGATTAATTAAGAAGCGAAGGCATAAAAGCCATCGTTTCTTTTTTTAAAGTCTGTCTTGACAACCGCCGATAGGTTTTGTATATTTAGTGCAACCTTGGAGAAAAACGATGACTCTCATTAAATGTTTTAGCACTGTTATTGGACATAAAGAGGCTCAAGAACTTGTAACTGATCTTAATCAGATGAAGTCGGCCCAATCTGAGGATTTTTATATTGAATATGATAGGTCTAAGGATTATTATAAGGATGATACATATATAGTAGTAGGTAATGTTACTGAAGAAGATTGGGAAGAACTTAATCTTGATATGGATTTTATGGAAGTAGGCGACATATAATGACTGGCCTAGTTTTATTTAGTGTTTTAGGATATATAAGTTATATTCGTATTTATGATTGGTGGTATGGATATGGTGAATTGTTCTAAAAATTTCGATTATATTTTATGGAGCATATGATGATCTCTTTAAAGGACTATTTAAATAAAATTGCTGACTATATTGATAGCGAATATGGTAATATTGATGGTGGTCATCTTACAGATGATGAAAAACACACCATTAAAAATATAGTTATGGCTCATTATGAAATGAATGATAATGTATCTAATGTTGCCAATGCTATTGCTCTATATATAAGAGAGAGTAGATCTTGGACAAAAGATAATACCAAATAATTATTACTATTCTTGTGGCGGCAAGAAATCACGAGGGTTTTTTGCTTATGGACTATGAATATAGAAATATAGATACGGATGTTGAATTGTTAAAAGCGGCTAGAATGTATTGGGAAGATCATATTTCTAAAACAGAAATATATGATATACTAGCCAATAAATGTTATAGTAAATGGGAAGCAGACAGGGCTTTTACAGATTATTACTATATTTATGTATATTCTCCTAATTTAATAGAAAAAATCTTGTATTTTTGGTCGTTTGTAAGTATTATTATGATGTGTTGTTATATTCTAAATATTTATGTTTTTCGCTAAAATCTTAAAGAGGGTCTTGACAAACGCCGATTACAGTGGTATGCTTAGACGTATACCTTGGAGGCCGATATGAACTACTATATTGAAAAACACGATATGGAAATAATTTTGGATGCTTTGGAAAATCTGGTACTTTCCATGAAAAATACTAAAGCATTTGGATTGCCTAATCGCTATCCCTATTCTATAGAAGATGTTGATGGTCTGTTTCAAAGTTTTGACAATAGTTTTGCGGAGCAATCAGAATGACATACCACTATGTTACTGTGCAAATTGTTATGAGAAATTGTGAGTCTGAGACAGACGCTAGAAGGAATTGTGTTAAACTTTTACCTTGTGATCCAGACGAAACCACTAAACATATGGAATCTTGGGAAATCACCAATATAAGGAGTTCCGATAATGGGAATGGGTAGTTTTGCAGTTGGAAGTTTTGTTATCGAATATAAAGACTTGAAGAAGATTTGTCCTGATGAAATCAAGACCATTGAACAGGCTAAATATTTTAAAGATATTGGCTGGGGGAGTATTGCTCAATGGTTGAGTTGGGATGATCCAGACAATCTTAAAGATGAACTATATTCTTGTGTTGAAGAAGATCCTTCCAAACCTACTATAAGACTAGAACTATCTGAGGATCAGATTGTAGAAGATATTTTTAATGATTATGATAAACTTATTACTAATCTAAAAAACTCATTCAATAAAAAAACAGGTTTGAATTTGTATTTTGACAACTATGATAGTGAATATGGCGACCGTTATGATAATCCCGGCGATAAAGATGGTTGTATTTTTTGTGTGGACGGTATGGTACAACTAACTCCTGCCGGAGAAAAGTTTAAAGATATTATCACAGAACGCAAATGGACTCAATTCGGTTAATTTTATCTCTTAATTAAAGAAAGTTACAAATGAGTGTTAAACTTGGTGTGATTAGTAGAGGCAATAAGTTTGTGGTTACTAAGAATGGAGAGCCTATTATTCTTCCTAAGAGTGATGGACAAACTATAGTGACAGAATTTGATTCTAAGGAAGATGCTGAAAAGTATATCAGTATTCTTAATCGTTTGAATCAACAGAAGAAATATGCGTAGTAAGAAAAAACTTTTACTAATTTTAGCCAGAGCAATAGATCATAGGGTTGGTCAAACTGATGAAGATGCTCCAGATGTTCCTATTTTAACCCAAGTAGAAGCATGGACAGCATTTTGGATAAAATTATGTATAATCTTGATAAATTTTATAACGTGTGGCTTTATCATAGCCAATACTATACATCACTGGTAACATGACTGGTTTAAATGTAACATCTCCCTGGTCTATGCTTTTAATCAATGGCGACAAAAGCGTTGAGACACGATCCTATCCCCTGCCTAAAAGACTGGAAGGTGTTGAGTTAGCACTAATAGAAACTCCGGGGAAATACGGCCGATTCAAAAGCAGGATCATTGGGACTATTACTTTTAGTCATAGTTTTCAGTATCCAGACGAACAATCTTGGAAAGATGACTATAACAGACATAAAGTGGAAGAAAATGATAAATTTTATAGTTGGAATGAGAATAAAAAGAAATATGGATGGGTAGTTAGTAATATTACTAAATTTGAAAATCCTATTGAGCCTCCTAAAAAACGAGGCATCATTTATGTGAAGGATTGCCAAGTATGAAATACTTAGATACTTTTGATACATGGGATAGAATAATTAAGTTGACCAGAGGCGATCATTATTTTACTCTGTGGATACATGACAAGAATAAAGACCATACGGAAACTCTTCAACTAAGTGAAAAAGAATTAAAAGGATTCGTTGGTTTTATTAACAGATTTCTAGAAAGTAAATAATGTATGATTGTATAATTATTAGTGATTTACATTTAGGCAGCAATATTTGTAGATATAAACAGATACAAAAATTTTTATCATCACTACCACCTACTAAGGAATTAATTATTAATGGAGATTTATTTGATAGTTTAGACTTCAAAAGACTCAAACAAAATCATTGGGACATACTAGCAACTTTTCGCAAAATTTCTAAACACACAAACATAGTATGGATTAAAGGCAATCATGATGGCTCAGAAGATATTTCCCACCTAATAGGAGCATCATTTGTTAATGAATATACAGTAACAAGTGCTCATAAATCATTTTTAATATTACACGGAGATATTTTTGATAAATTTATTACTAATCATCCCATATTAACTAAATGTGCTGACTATTTTTATAGAATGATCCAGTATGTAGACGCATATTTTTCTACAGATTTTTATTATTCAAGTTTAGCCAAAAATAATAGTAAAACTTTTTTAAGATGCTCAGAAGTAATTTGTGAAAAAGCCAAAATATATGGGGCTTTACATCATGTAAATGGTGTTATTTGCGGACACACTCACCTACCTTTAGTTAATACTAATGGTCAAATAGAATATTATAATACTGGGTCATGGACAGATAAAAATTGTTCATATATTACCATTAAAAATGGTCAAGTTGATCTAATACTATCTTGACAAATGATTTTAAGCACATATTATCTCTTCAGATTCGTGTGAATCCGTTAGTGCCATAATAATGGGCTAATTTTACAATGTTAAACTAGGTTTTAGTTTGTAACGGAGGTTTATTATGAATATGCTATATCGTCCTGCTAATTCTAACGGCTATCTTGCTCCTCGTCGCGTTGATCTTTTTTCTGAGATTAGTAAAGAACTAGATCATGCTATGAATAATATCTTTGGGCATGATTTTTTTGCAGGATTAAGCAAGAAAGGACGGGGTTATCCTTTGATGGATGCTATAAGAACAGAGAAAGATTTAACTCTAAGATATACTGTACCTGGAGTTAAGAGCGAAGATTTAACTGTTGAAATTACAGAAGATGATTTGGGGCGATTGTTGACCGTTGGAGGATTGTTGCATGAAGATTATATCGGAAAAAATGAAGATTATCAAATTAGAGAATTAAGTGGTCAGGAATTTAGACGAGTTGTTAGACTGCCTTCTGACTTAAATGAGAAAGATCCAACTACTACCTTGAAAGATGGTATTTTAACACTAACATTTGGTTTGGCTAAAACTGAACAACCACAAACTAAAGTAAAGCGTTTGAAAGTTAATGAAGGATAATAAAAAGAATAAGAGTGGTGGGGGATAACCTGTCCCCCACTATTTTTAAACTTGCTCTTGACAGTTGCCGATAACTATGGTATACTGGTTCTAAACCTTTGGAGAACAGATTATGAACTTTAGAACTGCTGCTGAGGAGTGTGCCAGATATATTTTTGATAGTGATAGTGAGCAAATTAGTTATCAAGAATATATTGAGGAAGGTAATGATCCCAGAGATCATATTTTGTATCATGCTGCTGTGGTTTTGGGCATTGATAAAGAAGAGTTTGATAATGATATAAAACAATATATTAAAGAAAATACATATGCTTAGAACTAGAATACATTATTGGAACTGTGGGAAATTCGCTGATTATATTCGCGGATCAAAAAAGCCTTATGCTCTTGGATGGACAGAATGGGATGAGTGGCATATTAACGCCGCCAAAAAACATCCTATAAGATATTGGATTGTTGAAACCGGCTTCAAAAAACTTCAAGATATTGTTTATTATCCTAGCGATCTTTATTATTCTATTAAGACCTATATTAAAAATCGTTGGATAGATAAATGTCATCTTGTTAATACAGGACTAAAGCCGGGACAGTATTATGATTTTGATACCAAGGTTTTACATGGTTTATTTTATGAACTGGTTGATTATGTAGAAGTAGAACTTGCCGCCTCTGCTAAATGGAGTAGCAAAAACAAGAATAAATATAAATTTGTTAAAGGTCGTTGTGCAAAAGCAGGATTGGATCATTTAAATTGGGCGTCAAGATTAACCTACGGAAAAGATTGGTGCAAAGATAAAACTGATCCAGATTATAATCTGCCAACTCAGCAAGCAATAGATGCTAAAAAAATCAAGGAACTTTATATTTGGTGGACAGTTACTAGACCAAAAAGAAAAGATCCTCAAGATTTGAGTGGATATACTAAAATAGATGCTGATCCTAAGAGTCTTAATGACAAAAAATTAAGAAATGCTCTGAGTAGGCTTGAAAAAATCGAACAAAAATATGATAATGAGGATACTGAAAAACTGATAGAACTTATCAAACTTAGACATAGTATTTGGACATAAACATTATTATGCAAGCCACCTTAACTTTTAATCTCCCCGACGATCAACATGAATATGAGATTGCTACTCAAGCACCTAAAGTACAATCTTTTCTTTGGGATTTTAGTCAACAATTAAGAAGTTGGTATAAGTATCATCATGATTTTAAAGATGCTGATGATGCTTTGAATAAGATACGAGATGAGTTTTATAGATTACTAAATGAACATAATATAGATATTGATCTATGAACAAACCAGACTTAGAACAAGATTTGTTATCTAGCGATTATATAAAACAAAAATGCAAGAATAGCGAAGTGTATAGTCAAAATTTATATTCCGCTATATGCAATAATTTGTTCTATAAAAATAACCAAGAATGGAGTTGCAGTTGGCGTTGTGCTGGTGGTATAGTTGCTGATATAAGAAATATAGGTGAAGACTATCTGAGTTTCTATTGTTCTGGTATTGGAAGTGGTCATGTCGATGGTTATGTTTCTGAAAGTGTTGTTACTGATGAAATCAGAAATGATTTACTTCAATTAGGATGGACAGTTAAGCCTTACGATAAAAACTATTTACAAAATTTTGATAAAATTATATGAAAGAAAAATCTGCCAAAGGAGTAAAAGGTTTTTTGCTTTATAGTCCTTTTGATAAATGTTATTTTTTCAGAGTGTATAACAAGAAAAATCCTAAAAAATTTAAAGATTATAGGATCACAGCAGAAGATATAGAAATTAAACTGTTATCAGACTTTAATTCTTTGATAGAATTTAAAAATGGAGAAAAAGTTTTAGATTATAGCCAAAAAGTTCTTGGTAGAAAATATAATGAACGACTTTAAGAAACAAACAATTGTATATGATGATCTTTTAATAGATATACAATATAATTCCATTGTAAAGAATAAACCATACTTGGTTAGATTTTATTCTTATGATTGTTGTTCAGAACATAGATTGGATCAACAAGATTTATTAAAACTAAACGGTGTTTTAGCCAACTTTGCTGTTGACAACCATGGCAGTATAGAGTATAATCCTGAACATACATCTAATGGAGAACACAATGATTAAACATTTTCCAATTACTAATACAGAATTTGTGGCAAACCATTATTCTGAGAAAGATGGTGTTCCTATTAAGTACGTTTGTACTACAGATTTTAGTGCTAGTGATCGTCCTGTGGATATTTTTTATAGAGAAACGTCACACCCCCAATTTGGCAATAAATATTTCGGTATTGCACCAGATTATGAGTCTGATAACTTTGTTATTTTTAATGCCGATAAGGTAGAAGATTTTACTTTTGGTATGGTAGAAGATGACGATGGAAATATGCAGTATAGTAGATCTCACCATGATTATAAGAGTTTTAAGAATGGTAATATGATTGATGGTGGTAGACAATATATTCGTTCTAGTCTGAATAGTAAAGTATATGTTGTTCGTGATGGAAATATGATTCCTGGGGCAGACCCAAATGAATAGCATAGAAGAAGAAAAGATATTAGAAATCATGCGTCTATGTAATCAAAAGATAGAAGAACAAAAAACTCATGAATCTAATATTGGTTATGGTATTGATGATTATTCAGAAGGCAGGATTGTTGGTGGTGCCTCGTTGGCACGAAGAATACTAGCAATATTACAAAGTATTCAAATTTAGTTTTATATTTATTTTATGAAAGGTTATTATGAACAGTAGTACTTATTTTTATGTGGCCGCATTTGCAAGTTTTGTTTTTAGTGTATCTTTGTGGTTTCTAGGTGATGCAGACGTTAATAGGGATCAGGCTATTTTTGTGGGCCTTTGGGTTCCGAGTATTCTTAGTCTTGGAAATCTTACTAAATGAGCAACTTTACTATATTTGTAGTTGGAGTAGCAATAACCCTCATAACAGGTATGGGGGTTCTTACTAGTCAGGTATTTATTGGTTATAAGCATAATATTATTAAGTCTAAGCCAGTATCAAATATGTGAATACTATAATGGATTGTCCTAATTGTATTACTCCGTGGAAATGTAATGGGCCTCATTTACTGCCTATGAGTGATAGTATTTATGAGAGTACTTATGGATATTTTATACTTAAAAATAATAGATGGATGTTTACTCCACTAGAAAAAGAATTTGACTCTGACGATCTAATGATTATAGCAGATACTCTTAGGAATTTAAACGAACATGACATACAATGAGTTTATTAAAACAGTAGATCAAGTTAGTGCCAATTTTAGTTGGAGATATGGTCAGGCACTTATGAATGTGCTTCATGGTGTTTGGCCCGAAAAATATGAAGAAATTACTAATCTAGAACTAGATTGCTATTACAGAGAAGATTTAGTTCCTGCAACTCTGACATTTCTTAAAGGAGATTGGAATCCTACCAAATGACTAATCAAGAATCTGAATCAGATAATCTACCAGATAGTAAAATTCCTTGGTGGGATAATCACTATGAAGATACTTATAGCGAAGAAGTAGAAGATGGTTATCCTTATGATATGGGAACAAAAGTACAAGAATAAATTTGTCTAACCTAAACAAGCAAGATTGAACTATGCCAAAAACCAAAACAAAGAAATTTGATTGTGATGTTAATGGTGGTATTATGGTCATAGCAGCATTAAGATATGCTTTAGGTAGGCATACTTATGTGCCGGGAGCAGTTCAAGATTGGATTAGTCTAAACTGGGATAGTCTTGATAGTAATACTAAAATTGTTGTTTTGAGAGATGTTTTTGAACACCTATATGATGATAGCAGACCTTCAGCATATAGAACCAGTATGACTGATTATGATTTATCAACATGGAAAAAGTTTGGTATTGAACATTATTGGAAATTAGATTATAATGAACGAAAAAGCGTTGATATGAATTTTAGTGGGGATAAGTCTGTTTGGCTAGTTGAAAAATTATATGGAACACAACCAGTATGACAACGCAAAATATTCCAAATTGGAAAAAGGGCGACATAATCTGCTTAATGGGTCATAGGGGTGGAGTTATACATATTTTTGAAGCAGAACGTGATCCTTGGTATGGAAAAACTTTTTTTAGTTCAACAGAAGATTGGTATTATGGTTTAAGACATTGTAAAGAAATTAGATTAGCGACTATAGAAGATATAGACTATAAAATACAATATCAAAAAGAAAATGTAGAAAGAGAAAAAGCAGCCTTAGATCAGTTACTTAATTTTCGGGAGCGTTTGTCAAAATGAAAATACAAAATAAAACAGAGATTGATTTATCAGAAGATGATGTCAAAAATATTCTTTATGAGTATCTTCGTAAAGGGTACGGGGATGGGGAATACTTTTTTAGATTTAGGGTAATAAATAAGCCAATCAAAAGTGGAATGTTTGATAGTATGGATAACCATGTCTTTGATAGCATACAGGTAACAATTACCGATGTCTGAACAAATTTTTGAAAATTATGACGAAGCCCACAGATATAGTTTAACTATACCATGGAAACTTGAACTGTGTAATGTTGGAGAAAGTTGTTGGTGTAGAGTTATCGCCCCCTCTGAACCAATAAGATTTAAAGAAAAAATAAGCAACTGGATCAAAGAAGATATTACTAGAGATTTTGACTATATTATTCCAGATGGTAGTATAGATAAAGAAACGGCGGAATATGTTGTTGATTTACATAATAGATCAGTAAATCTTTATAAGAGTCAGAAGAAAAGATTAGAAGCATTACAAAAATTGAACGATTTAGATCAAGAACTAGGGTTCTCTTGACAAACCAAAAATTTTTGTTAAACTACACCTACCATGAGTACCGATAAACAAATATGAAACCAACAACTAAACAACTTAAAGTTATAGAATTTCTTGAACAACAACTCAAGTTCTGGAAGAACACTAATGATATTAGTTCACCTACTCATGTTGGTGATATTAGTGAGTTTTCTAGAGCAAATCTATATGATAGTTTTTCAGAAGATGAGATTAAAGATATTGATATACTAACTACAGAGTTATACTTGAGTATTACGGAAATAGAATAATGAGTTGGTCATACAGGGTCGTGAAGCAAGTTACCAAAATTCCTCTTGGGGATACTGATATATCTTATGGTATTCATGAAGTATATTATGATGATAACGGTGATATTGTTAATATATCCGAAAGTTTGGCCCATCCATTGTCAGATGATTTAGACGGATTACAGTGGAACCTAGAAAAAATGTTGGAGGCTTGTAAAAAGCCGGTTATCGACTATAATACTGGAGAAGAACAAGATCGGAATTAACCGACGCCGCTGGGTTGATCGCCAGAAGGCAACGTCCTTGACCTCTGTTTCCCGTATTTAGGGTTTCAACGTCAGATAATTGGGGTGTTTTCAATACAACAAACATGGTAAGACAAGGAAAAGGAGAATGGGATTTGACTAATATGAGAAAATAAAGCCTAGATCTGGAATATTGGTCTTTGATATCGGTGTTATTTTCAGAGTATTGGTAATGATACCTCACCTGCCATGTTAAAATACTTTTTATTCTATTGTTTCTTCGGTTTTTTAATATTACAAACAGTATTTTTATCTGTTGTTTTAGTTTATGAAATATATGAATTATTTTACTATTTTATCAATCCAAACTTTAAAACTAATGATGTAGGACCAAAATGAAATTTGAAGGAATAAAAAACTATGGACAATTTTGATTGGGACTCATTTCTAGAAGAATCTAGAACTTACGAACCATCTGCGACTTTATGGATTGATAAAGATTCGGATAGGGTAGAGTTAATTTTGGATACCGCTGCTTGTGTTTATAATGAATGGATAAAAGGCGAAGGAGCAGATATTAGTTTGGTTAGATGCAGCAAAACTAACAAGGTTATTGGTATTAATTTACCACTATATCAAACTAAGTTTAGCATATTCTATACTGATGGAATAAGAGTCAAAATAAATGAAGGTTTCTTAAAAGATAAATAATTATGATAGTTAATATACCAAAAGAATTAGCAAACTTAGACAGAAATGATTTTACAAAAGTTTGTGAATTAGTAGACAAAATAGTTGCTGATATTGAAGAAATTCTTACTGAGATTGGAAGCGAAGAAGCATTGGCTTTAACTAAAGACTATATGATAGATTTGATTAATCCAGATTTACTAGACTTTGACAAGTGGGATAACAATGACAGCAAATGAAGCG
>Ga0214923_10000488_pt1 | contig 60351 bp, 54 predicted proteins | sample LL1510_MetaG_FD_177993 | JGI IMG/M metagenome (GOLD analysis project Ga0214923, IMG submission 177993) | Freshwater microbial communities from Lake Lanier, Atlanta, Georgia, United States - LL-1510 | ecosystem: Environmental > Aquatic > Freshwater > Lake | place: USA: Georgia | collected...
AGGCAGGAATGCTGTTGTCGAGACGGTCGCCGGTTGCGTGCAAGACGCGAACCGTGTAGCCCGCAGGCACAGTCACCTGATCGGCGAGACTCTTGCCTACGGCAGAAAAACTCAAGGGGGTCGAAGGTGCGGCCAGTGAGGGCACGTCAGTGCTTCCGCATCCTGCAACCATGGGCAGACTTGCGACGGCGCTGAGGCCTACGCCACCGCGCAATAGATTGCGGCGCGAAGGGCTCGCGAGTCCACGGTCAAGCACTTGCTGGAAATGTTCGTTACTTGATGGGTTGCAGTCCAAATCATCACTGCGATGCGACATGAAAAACTCCTTGTTACGAGCTGTTACGATAAATCGGAAACCGGAGTTTGCGGGTCGCGGATGACAGTGATTTGAAGCTCGGATGAAGAAACGATGACAGGCCTGAGCTTCGGCAAACTGACATAAGCTCGTCGTAAGCTATATGAAATCAATTCTTGACGTATCGTGGCGATGAACTTGAGCCGATTTATTTTTTTGTCGATCCTGCTTGGTGTTTGTAATCTGGCGCACGCTGCCCGTCCCTTTGTGACCGATGATGCGCGGCTTACAACAGCGGGCAGTTGTCAGCTTGAAAGCTGGACACGCGTTAATCGTGCAAGCAAACCCAGCGCTCGCAGTGAGGAGTACTGGGCCTTTCCGGCCTGTAATCCGACCGGCAATCTGGAAGTTACCCTGGGTGGCGCGCTTGGCCGACCGGCCGATGGGCCTCAAAGCAGCGATTATGTGGTTCAGGCGAAAACCTTGTTTCGAAAGCTAAGCCCGGGCGATTGGGCAGCCGGTTTGGCCGTTGGCAAAGTGTTTCATCCCGAAATCAGTCCCGGTCCCAATCAGTTCGGCAATACGTATTTTTATGTGCCTTGGTCCTTCGCTTCACAAGATGAGCAATGGGTCATCCATGTAAACCTGGGCGGCTTGCGTGATCAGGTAAGCAAGCAAAATCGAATGACTTGGGGCAGCGGTCTTGAATGGAAATTCCATGAGCGCTGGCTTGGTATTTCGGAGGTTTTTGGCGACACGAGCGGCGGACGTTACTGGCAGCTTGGCTTGCGCTACAGCATCGTGATCGATTTGCTACAGGTCGACGGCTCGATCGGGCGTCCTTTTGGCGAGGCGGCAGCATCTATGCAGACGCTTACGGTACCTTACGGCCCGTCGCGCTGGATTTCTTTTGGGCTGCGCTATACACCGGCCTCAATCTTTTGATTGAAACATCCCCGTTTCAACAACTTGGAAATCGTGTTCTTAAAGAAAATTTTTACCACGTGCTTGGTTTAGTGCATCGGCCAAGCGCCAATCCGGCTCGTCTTTGCTAAAGCTTCGGCTGGGTACCCCCATGGCATCGAGCCATGCGGCAAGGCAAATCGATAAGGCATTCGGGTCTGCGGCTTGAATCGACCAAATCCGATTCAGATCGCCGATCATGGCGGGCTCGCGCTCACAGGCTAAACCTGCAACCGCAGCAATCCAATGTGCGCAAGCCAGTCCGTGCGCCAGACCCTCCTGACTCGTCAAAGGATAGGAAAGCGCATGCACCAAGGAAGTCTGCGTCCGTGCAATCAAATGGCCTGCGTCCAGCGCTGCCTCGCTCATGGTTTGCCTCAAGATGGGGTCACCGAGTGCGCCTAAGAGCTTGGGTAAGATCGCTACAATATTGGAGGCAATGCGAATGGCCTGATCCCGGTCGGTTTTGTTCGCACCTCGATTCCACAGTGCGTCAAGCGCATGCGATAAGGCATCGAGCCCGCAATCTCTGGTGAGCGTGTAGGAGCAAGAGAGGCTCAGCTCATAATCGATCAGTGCGACATCGGCAAAGCATGCCGGGCCGGTAAAGGAAAGCTTTTCCCGTTGCGCTAAGGAACCCCAAACCGTCGCATAGGCAGTGACCTCGCTCCCGGTTCCCGATGTGCTTGGCATCAGGAGCAGTGCGCAGCGCCTGAAGTCCTCATGCCGCTGAAGCATCGCTTCAAACCAAGCTTCATCGTCGAGCGCAGCGAGTGCCATGGCTTGCTCGCCAGTTGGGAACCAGCGTACGAGCTTGGCAAGATCCATCACGCTGCCGCCGCCGATCGCAATAAGAACAGGATCATCAAGCCCCGCGGCACGCCAATCTGCCCAGATGTGCTCGCAACAGGATCTTGCCTTGTCAATCGTGAGGAGGCCATCGCTTGCGAGTGCGATCGGATCGATCGACTGGGACGGGGGCTGGGGCTGGCACTGTGGCTCGGACTGGGACTGGGACGGGGTCTGCGACTGCGACTCAAGCAACTGTCGCCTGAGACGCTCGGCCAGTCCCTGTTCGACAGCCTGCGGGTAGAGCAGCAAGCAGCAGCGATTGATTGCGAAGCCCTGTTCGCGAAGCCAATCAGCCAGATGTCTTGATACCCCCGGGCTAAGCTCAACCGCGAGATGGCAGGCTTGCACGTCGTTGACCTTAAATCACCTTGGATCGCAGCCAGGAAGAGATGAGGTCAATCATCGATACAGAAACCACGATGATGATCAGCACGGCACAAGTCTGCGCATACTGAAAGCCTCGAATCACCTCATAGACCACCACACCGATGCCACCGGCGCCAACCATACCGACGACCGAAGCCGATCGGACGTTGGATTCGAAGCGATAAAGCGCAAAGGAAACCCAAAGTGGTAAGACTTGAGGGATGACGCCATAAACAACTTGAACCAGCGGATGAGCGCCGGTTGCGCGGATGCCCTCCACGGGCCGGGGATCAATCGCTTCGACAGCCTCTGAGAAGAGTTTTGCCAATGAACCGGTGGTGTGAACCAGCAAAGCCAATACACCGGCAAAAGGACCTAAACCAACCGCTACGATAAATAGCATGGCAAAAACCATCTCGTTGATGGCGCGAAAAGCATCCATCAACCGTCGCATCGGTTGATAAACCCACGCAGGAACCATGTTCTCGGCGCAGAGCAGACCAAGCGGCACAGCGAGCACGATCGCTGTTGCCGTGCCCCATAAGGCAATTTGCAAGGTGACCAGCATTTCTCTTGCGTAAAGCTTCCAATCCCGAAAATCAGGCGGGAAAAAGTCCTCGAGGAAGACCTTCATATTGCCTGCGTCGCGCAGCAAATCACCGGGCCTGATTTCAGCACCCTTCCAAGCATGCGCAAAAACCGCAAGGATGAGCGCCCATCCCAGGTAATAAAGCGGGCCGTGACGCAACATCGCCTCGTGCTGCCTGATTCGCTCGAGCGAGGCAGCAGAGGCTTGCTGTGGAATCATCGTTTGAAACTCAGCAGGCTTCGCCGATTGATTCAGATACCCCCTTGGGATTACTTCAGCGCCGCCAGCTTGGCGTCGATCTCTGCCAGTGCCTTGGTCTTTTGTTCCGCGCTCAAACTCGCATCGCCTTCGATCTTGGTGCGATCTTTGAAAAGCTCAAGCTGACGGATCGGAACAAGCTGCGCGTTGCTTGATTCGCGAAAGCCGCCATAGTTATAGATCTTACCAAGAATGGCCTTTTCCTGCGGGTCTGTCTTGGCGTAATTCAACACAAATTTTTTGATCTTTTCTTTAACGACTGGATCAAGATCCTTGCGCCATACGAATGGATCGCTTGGAATCAGCGGGCTCTTCCAAAGAATGCGCAACTGTTTGATCAGCTCAGGCTTGGTGCGCTCCAATTGTTCATAGGTTTCGGTGTTATTGGCTGCAACATCAACCTGTTTGGCGAGCACAGCTTGCATGTTTGCGCCGTGATTTGCATTGCGCACCGTCTTGAAGATATTTCTGGCTTCAAGGTTGCGCTGTGCAAAAAGATAATAAGTCGGTACTAAAAAACCTGACGTGGAATTCGGATCGCCAATACCAAAGTTGATTTGCTTGGCGTTCTTATAAACATCATCGAGCGTCTTGTAGGGCGAATCGACATGGGTTAAGAGCAGCGCATGGTAGCCAAAGCTGCCGTCAGCAAACATCACTTGAGCAAAAACTTCACCATTGGAGCGATCCACCGCCTCCATCGCAGCTTTGTTCCCGTACCAAGCCACCTGCACTTTATTGAAGCGCATGGCTTCGATCACGCCGGCATAGTCAGGCGCATAAAAGGACTTGATGGTCAGGCCTGTTTTTTTGGCCATGTCGGCAAAAAAGGGTTCCCAGCGCTCACGTTGCACATTGGCCGAGTCGGTGGCGATAATGCCAAAGTTGATTTCCTGGGCTGTCGCATGGCCTGCGGCGCCTGCAACGGCAGCAAAGCTCAGCGAGAGCGAAAGACCAAAGCGCTTGAGTCGGTTAAAAAGATGCTGTGGCTGATTCATAAAACTTCCTCGGGTTGATGTTTGTATAACTGCAGTAAAAAGGCTTCATCAAAGGCCTCGCGCTCCGCATCAAGAAGAATCTGACCTTCACGCATAGCGATGATTCTCGGGCAGTAGGTCTGTGCGATGTGGACTTGATGCAAGCTCACCAAAAGCGTCATGCCATGTGCCTGGCATAGGCTTGTCATTGAATCCATCACACGTTTGGATGATTCCGGGTCGAGCGAGGCAACCGGTTCATCTGCAAGCAGCACCTTGGCGCCTTGAAGAAGCGCGCGGGCAACAGCGGCGCGTTGTTGCTGGCCGCCTGATAATGTAGACGCTCGCTGGAAAGCCTGGTCGGCTAAGCCAACCATTGAAAGTGCATCGAGCGCAAGCGCTTGATCAGCGGGGCTGAAGCGGCCCACCATGAGCGGTAAGGCAGGCCTTTTGCCGGCAAGCCCCATCAAAACATTGGTCATCACATCGAGGCGACCGACGAGATTAAACTGTTGAAAAATAACAGCGAACTGCTGGCGCAATCGGCGAATCTGTCTTGACAGCACCCCTTTTGCCTGCAGCAGCCCGAGCGGTGTGTGTACTTCACCGCTATCGCTATCACAACGCTCAAGACCGCAGATCAATCGGAGTAGCGTCGATTTGCCCGAGCCCGACGCACCAAGCAAAGCGACAACCTCGCCCTCGTTCAAACGAAGCGACACAGCGTCAACCGCGGGCCGTTTCATGCCAGCGAAGTGTTTGCTGACTGACTTCACCTCAAAGGCAAGGCTGGTCCCGACAGGCTTTTGATGAGTGAGTACGTCCATCGCGCCCGAATCATAGAAGCTTCACGATGACAATGTCGTGACAGAAAGCATAGTGGTCGATGCGCAGGCCAATCGATGCGCAGGCCAATCGATGCGCAGGCCATTGTCCGGGCGGAGCACAAGTTCGCCGGCTGCGCCTCACATCATCACCTGGTTGGGCCTGACATCATCACTTGGTTGGGTCTGACATGATCACCCGGTTGGGCCTGACATCATGCTGTCACTTACATTTGTGACTCTTCAAAGACTATTTGGCGAAGACTTATCCAGCAATCGATCCATGCATCCTCTTTTTCGAACGGCCTGGCTGTTTTGTTTTTGGATTACCCCGTTTTTTTGCTTCGGGATTATCACAGCATGTCACCCTGCATGGGCTGCAAGCGTCGCTAGCACGGCCAAAAAAGACGATCACGCTTTGAGCGGGACCGTCCTGATTCCGGCTGATATTCGTGGCCTAAGTTGTCTTGCGAGCAGCCTCAGCGAAGTTGTCTTGATGGCCCATCCCTCACCAGGATGGCGGGCCTGGTCGATTGCAAATCTTGTCAAGCATGCTTACGGCGTTCAGGCCTTTGAGGCTGAACAAATCGAGCTTGTCGATCCCGAGGCAGCCAAAGACAAACGCTTAGAGGCCATCCGCTCGCTAAGGTTGGCCAAGGAGGCCGGCTGGACGCATATGAAGCGCATCGACCTCAGTGCTGCGGCAGCAGCAAGCGATGATCTTGACTTGGCGTATTGGACCGCAGCCGCCTGGGGCGCGCTGATCAGTCTTGATCGTGATGATTTTGATGCGCTTGCCGACTGGCCCAAGGCCAAAGCGCTTGCCGATTGGGTCAGACGCGAGAAGGCTGATTTTGCTGACGGTGCGGCCTTGGTGCTTGCGGCATCCTTCGAGTTTTCAAGTCCGGGTGGTGATAAGGCGCAAGCAAAGCGATGGTTTGCCGAAGCGCTCGAAAAGTATGGCGAGAAGCAAGCTATGCTTCACGTTTTACTCGCTCAACAGCTTGATCTTGATACCGGTGATCGGCGAGGCTTTGAAGCCCGCCTGCGGCTTGCCTTGCAAGTTGCCGATGCCTATCCGGGCTTTGAGAACAGGGTTGCAGCGAGCAAAGCGCGCTGGTTATTACATCGAGTCGATGCACTGTTTTGATCGGTATAGATAATGAATTTGATAAGGCGAAAGCTCAGTATCGCAACGGTTGGCGGCTGGTATGCGTCCGGGTTAAGCGCTGGCTATGGGTCCCTGGCCCTTGCAAATGAAAGTGCCCGTGAACCGGTACTTCGGATGGCAAGTCTCGTGCCCCGGAACTCGGTTTACCACCAACAACTGCTGCAGCTCGGTCAGGCTTGGCGCAAGGCGCTCGATGGAAAAGGGCGTTTTAACGTCTTCACCGATGGTAGCCAGGGTGGTGAGGCCGAGATGGTCAAGCGAATCCGCATCGGACAACTCCAAGGTGGTTTGCTCTCTGTGGTTGGCCTGCGCGAGATTGATGAATCCGTGACCGCGATGCAGTCGATCCCACTTTTGTTCAGAGACTGGGCTGAAGTTGATTATGTTCGTGAGAAGTTGCGCGACGCCATGGAAAAGCGGTTTCTGGCAAAGGGCTTCGTGGTGCTTGCATGGGGCGATGCCGGCTGGGTGCGATTCTTTTCAAAAACCGCGGCGAGTAAGCCCGATGACTTTCGCGGCCTTAAGTTCTTTACCTGGGGTAATGAGCCTGAGCAGCAGACGATCATGAAGGATCTGGGTTATTTTCCGGTGCCCTTGGAGACGGCCGACATCCTGCCGGCCATTCAGACCGGCATGGTGACGGTGGTGCCTTCAACCCCCTATTTCGCCCTGGCAACACAAGTGTTTTCCAGCGCACCGCATATGCTTGAGTTGAATTGGGCACCGATTGTCGGTGCGATTGTGCTCAGTCGGAAGGCCTTTGAATCGATGCCCCCGGAGGCGCAGACTGCACTGAGGCAGTCGGGCGAGCAAATCGGGCCGATCGTGCGCGCCCGCGCGCGGGCCGAAGTTGATGAAGCGGTGACTGCGATGGTCAAGCGTGGCTTGGTGGTGACCAAGCCGAGCGCACAGGATTTGAAGCAATGGGAGAGTCTGGCCGAGCAGCTTTACCCGAGAATTCGCGGCAAGCTCGTGCCAAGCGAGCTCTTCGACGAAGTGTTAGCTCACGTCAAAGCCTTCCGCAGTCAGCGTCGTTGATCCGAACGCAAGACCCGGTCATTTGTAAGGCAGGTTGTGGATCTAGATGGGGCAAGGGCATTAGGCCCGGTTGAAAAAATCGCGGCCGCGCTTGCGGTGCTGTCGCTATGCTTCATGCTTTTGATTCCAGCCCTTGAACTCACGGCACGGCCTTTTGTTGGTGGTCTCGTCAGTAATGCCGCCCTGTTAACCCAACATTTTGGCCTGGTCCTTAGCTTGATGGGCGCTATCGCAGCCTTTCCTGCGGGTCATTTGTCGACGCTTACAGGATCAAGGTCTGTGCTGGCCGGGTTTTTCTCACCCCGAATCGCCGTGGCCCACCAGGCCCTTGCCTTGTTGCTTGCCGGTTTGTGTGCAGCCCTATTATGTCAAGCCTCGGTGGATCTTGTGATCAGCGAACAAGGTGCTCGCCAAGCCATCGCCTACGGACTTGAGGTTTGGATGGTTCAATGGGTCATGCCTCTTGGCTATGGCCTGATCGCGCTCAGTTTGCTCAAAGCCTCGATGCTTGCGCTCGATCAAGCCGTCTTTCGCATCGCACTTATCGGCTTGATCGGCTTGGTATCGATCGCTGCCGCAACAGGCCTCGCTGAGACGATTCAGGGACTCGAGCTGCATTATTTTCTTATCACAGCCCTGTTGATGGCAATCGGTGGGGCACCGATTTTTGCCGTGATTGGTTTAATCACCATCGGCCTTTTTATATCGGCGGGCCAACCGCTCGCTTCCATACCGCTTTCGCAGTACGCGATGACCGTCAACCCATCCCTGCCGGCGCTGCCGCTTTACACGCTTGCCGGTCTCCTGTTTGCAAAAAGCTCGGCAGCCCAGCGTTTAAGTGATTTGATCAGCCATGTATTTGGCGGTGGATGGCGGGCAAGCGTGGTGGCGTCTGCGCTGCTCTGCTCAGCATTTACAGCGCTGACGGGTGGCAGCGGTGTGACCTTGCTCGCGCTTGGCGGCATTTTGCTGCCGATGTTGAGCGCCCGGGGCTACCCTGAGCAACGCGGTATTGGATTAATCACCAGTGGGAGCGCGCTAGGGGTTTTGCTTGCGCCCTCGGTGCCGCTGATCATGTATGCCATTCTTGCCCGCGTGCCCATTCAAACCATGTTGCTTGCCGGTCTGATACCAGCCCTGTTAATGGTGATGAGTCTTTTGTGGATCGGCGGATTCATGAGGCAATCCGCCGTCGCGTCGCATCAAACGCCGACGCCGCCAGTAAAGGCTGCCTCGGTCTGGGGGCAAGCGGGGTGGGAGTTGATGGCAGCACCAGTAGCCTTGGTGCCCCTGATCAGCGGTTGGGCAACCCCGACGGAATCAGCAGCACTCACGGCACTTTATGCGCTTGTTGTGGTGAGTTTGATCCGCAGCGAACTCGGCTGGACTGCGCTTTGGTCTTGCTTCTTACTGACGGCGCAGCTGATAGGTGGCGTGATGTTGATTCTTGGCATGGCATTGGGTTTGACCAATTATCTGGTCGACGCAGGTATTCCCGATTTGGCGATTGACTGGGTGCAATCGTATATCCACAGCCCTAAAGCCTTTTTGTTGGCGGCGGTCGTGTTCATTGCAATGGCGGGCGCGCTCATGGAGATTTACGCGGCGCTCGTGGTGCTCGTGCCGCTCTTGCTGCCCTTGGCGCTGAGCTATGAGATTCATCCGGTGCATTTCGGTATCGTCTTTCTCGCGACCTTGGAGATGGGCTTTTTGTGCCCCCCGGCAGGCATGAATCTTTATTTTGCGAGCGCGGTCTTTAGAAAACCACTGCGAGTTGTGATGACTTCGATCCTGCCCGCATTATTGGCCATTTTTGTTGGGAGCGCCTTGATCGCACTGTTGCCCGAGATTTCGCTGACGCTGCCCAGCGTCTTTAACATGCTGTAAAAAAAGCCCGGGCGATGCCGGGCTAGAAGCCTCAATGTTTCATGAGGAGGAGACGACCGCGATGCATGCGGTCAATGAATCCTAGCGGTCACAGATTGCGCCTTGATGACCGTGCTTGAGATTGTCATGAACTGGTCATTGCGAAAAGCGACACTCATAGCTCACGTAAGGAGCGCAACATGCCGCAAGCAAAACTGAATAAGCCGTGCGAATCAGTGCCGATCTCGAGCGATCATGTCCAAAGTAGTCCATCCAGTCAGGCATTTTTGCACCCGCATATCGCCGTCGAACCAACCTTATCGCGCCGCGGCTTCGTCGGCGGCCTTGCGTCGATGTCAGCGGTCGCTGCACTTTCAGGTTCCCTAGCCGCCTGCTCAAACCTTAGTGACGAACCCATTGAGTTTCGCTATGGTGTTGCCAGTGGTGATCCGCTCAGTGATCGCGTGATCTTGTGGACCCATGTGAAGCCTGTGGTTGGAGAATCCTCGGTGAGTTTGCAGTATGAAGTTGCCAGCGATCTTGGGTTCACATCAATCGTCAGCAGTGGCAATGCGGTCTCGACCTTAGATACTGGTTTCACCGTCAAGATTGACGCGCTTGGATTGAGTCCAGGGAAAACCTACTACTACCGATTCCGCCGCGGTGAGGATCGTTCACCTGTTGGAACAACCCGAACCCTGCCGGATACAAGCGCAAGCGAAGTTCGCTTCGCCGTGCTCTCCTGCTCAAACTACCCGGCAGGCTATTTCAATGTCTATGCCGAAGTTGCCAAAAGCGATGCGCAGTATGCGATTCACCTGGGCGACTATATTTATGAGTATGCAAGTACCGGCTACGCTTCGGAGCAGGCAACCAAGCTCGGTCGGGTTTCTGATCCCGGCAACGAGATTCTGAGCCTTGCAGATTACCGCAAGCGCTATGCCCAGTACCGATCCGATGCCGATTTGCAGGCGCTTCACGCCAAGATGCCGATGATCGCTGTCTGGGACGATCATGAAATTGCGAACGATGCCTGGAAAGATGGCGCAGAAAATCACGATCCGGCCAAAGAAGGGGCCTGGTCGGCGCGAAAAACTGCGGCCTTGGCTGCCTATCACGAGTGGATGCCGATACGGACTGCTGCTGATCGATCGATCATTTATCGCAGCTTTGATTTCGGTAACCTGCTCAGTCTTCACATGCTCGACACACGCTTGCTTGGTCGGGATCAGCAGATTCCCATTGAAGATCTTGCAGGGCTGAGTGGTCCTGCAAAGTTCGCAAGCGCCTCAGCGAGCTTTACCGCACCGACGAGGCAGTTGCTCGGTGTCAGCCAGTCCAATTGGCTCAATGCCCAAATGGCTGCGAGTAAAGCCGCTTGGCAAGTCCTGGGCCAGCAAGTGCTGATGGCGCGTATGGAGTTCCCCGCTTCGGTTTTGGCAACCCTCAACCCAAGCAATACCTCTGCCGAAGCGCAGGCTGCAGGTGCAAAGGCGGTCAACGATTACCTGACAGCCAAGGCAACGCGGCCAGCAGATCGAACGCCCTTGCAAGCCGGCCTGATGGACAGCAAAACCAATCCGAAACTTGGATATAACCTTGACGCTTGGGATGGTTATATCGTGGCCCGTGAGAGCCTTTTGGGCGCTGCAGCCCAGTTAGGGAAAAAGCTAATCTCGCTTGCCGGCGACACGCACAACGCCTGGCACAGCAAGCTCACGCTGATGGGTTTGGCCAATCCGGCGATGGCGGGTATGAAGGTCGGTGAAGAATTCGCAACCTCAAGCGTCAGTTCACCCGGTATTGAGTCTTATCTCTCGTTGCCGCCTGCTCAAATCAAAGCGATCTTTGAGGGCGTTGTTGATGACCTTCGATGGATGGACCCTTCGCGGCGCGGCTACTTAAAGATGATTTTTACCGCGACTGAAGCCCGAGGCGAGTGGTATTTCGTAAGCACGGTGACTGATAAGAGTTATACGGTGAGTTTAGGAAAGTCTGCAAGTTACGGGTCTGCCTGAGTGAGGCATGGCCCGGTCATCAGGAGATTTTTCGCACTATCCTGGCTGATTCTCACCGCTTTCCTCGCGGTGGAGGGAAGGACGCAGCAGCATTCGAGCGAAAGCCGCCAGCAAGCTCCGGAAGGAAAACCGCTTGTCGTATTGATTGGCCTTGATGGTTTTCGTGCGGACTATCTTGCGCGCGGGCACGCGCCGGTATTGCAGTCGCTGGCGCAACAGGGCTTGCTGGTCAAAGGTCTGGTACCGGTTTTTCCCAGCCTCACGTTTCCGAACCATATCAGCCTTGTCACAGGCGTTCATCCTGGTCAACATGGCATTGTCAACAACAACATGCGCGATCCGATGCGTTCAGAACGCTTCAGACTCGGGTCAAGCGCGGTGATGCAAGATCCTTTCTGGTGGAGCGAGGCAAAGCCCATCTGGACAACGCTCAAGCGCCAGGGTAAACGTTCGGCGACTTTGTTTTGGCCAGGGTCCGAAGTTCGCATTCAGGGTCTGCAACCCGACCATTGGTTGCCCTACGAACACGGGATGTCGCACGAAAAGCGGGTGGAACTGTTGCTCCAATGGCTCGATCGCCCAGATGAGGATCGCGCTGATTTTGCAACGATCTATTTTTCTGATGTTGATTCGATGGGCCATGCAAAGGGGCCGGACAGCGAAGAAGTGAACCGGGCGATTGCCAAAGTGGACGCTTCGATCGCCTCACTCATGGCAGGTTTACAAAAGCTCGGTTTACTGGCGCGTACCAGCTTTGTGATTGCCGCGGATCATGGGATGCGTTTTGTACCGATGGTGAACACCATCGATGCAGAAGCCATCACCGCAAAATTTCCTAAGGTGCGTTGGGAATGGTTTGGAGCGACTTCAGGCCTCGACTTAAATGGCGAAGACGAGGCCGCACTACTTGCCAGACTGAATGCGGAACCCCATTTGCGTTGTTGGCCCAAAGCAGCGCTGCCAAGCCGCCTTGGCTTGGCAGCGCATCGCCGCGCGCCAGACCTGGTCTGTTTGGCAGCGCCAGGTTACTCGGTGGCACCAAACCGTTTCAAGCCTGGCCCCCTTGGTCAGCATGGCTTTGATCCTGAGGATGAACAAATGCACGGTTTACTGATTGTTTCGGGCCATCGCATCAGGCCGTCAAGGCTTGATTTGGTCAGTGTCTTGGATGTTTATCCCCTGCTTTGTGCCCTGCTCGGTATCCGTGGGGAGCCCCATCAGGGCAGCGATCGACTAGTGCAGGCAGGCTTGCTCACTAAAATGCCATAGCCTGTCAGGTAGTCCGGGCTGTGCGGCCAGCGGACTTACGGCAGCTAGCCTGCAGTCAGCAAAATACATCCCGTTTTGCTCGCTGCTTGCGTGGTCAATACAGTGCATGGTTGTCGCCGCACCTTCCTCCGGGCTCAGCATGGGCCTTAAGCGGAGCAGTGGCCTCAAGAAGCCGGGTACGCTTCGCCAGATCTCGGTGGCGACAACACCAGGGTGAAGGGCATAGCACGTGATGCTTGTGTGCTTTAAGCGCTGGGCAAGCGATTTGGTATAAAGAATATTACAAAGCTTTGACACCGCATATTCCGAAACACCTGTGATTGACCGCGTGGGGCTTTGGAGATCCTCCCAGGGTATTGATCGAGCCATCCAATGAGCGCGACTGGCCACATTGATAATGCGTGAGGGCGAGTCGCTTTGCAGGCGGTTGAGGAGCCCCTGCGTGAGCAGGAAATGACCCAAATGATTGACCCCGAAGGCCATTTCGTAGGCCTGCTTTGTTTGCCCTTTGAGTCCGGCCACACCCGCATTATTGATCAGCAGGTGGAGTGGAAGGTCAAGCGCGAGTACTCTCCTCACGCAGTCCCGAACCGAGTCAAGATCGTCGAGGGCAAGTGGCACAAAGTGGGGGCGCTTGCCTGCCCCAAGGCGCATGATCTCGTCGATCACAGGCTGGGTTCTTTCGGCGGATCGACCGGCCAAGATGAGCTGATAGCCTCTTTTGGCGAGCCTGAGCGCGGTGATGCGGCCAATCCCTGTATTGGCGCCTGTAATGAGGGCAACAGTTTGGCCCATTGCTAAGCGGGACGCTTAAAAACGCGCAGGTTATTCATCGTTGGGATCGGTCTCAAAGACGAGCACTCCAGGCATCAAAAAGGCGCAAGATCGATTCATCGAACAGCAATTGACTGGATGCATCATAGAACCCTGAGCAAGTCTTATGCATGACAAAAGGAGTGTTGTGATGAACCGAATCGATGCATTGCGGTCTTTTGAGGACGTTAAGGCCATGGATGATGCCCTGGAGGATAGCAATCCAAGCACGAATCTTTCGATTCACCAGCTATCCGAACCGAAAAAGCGGCAGATCATTCGTGGCGGACTCGTTGCCGCAAGTGCATCGCTCTTAGCGCCTCTGTCCATGTCACAGGCCGCCACTGGGGCAAACCATGCGGGCAACGCAGCAGCGGGTAAGGCGCAGTCCAACACGAACGCGCAACAGATCACGTCGCCCGGGGGCTCGCGGCTCGGATTTAAGGCCGTGGAAGCTCAGGATCGTGATGGGCTTTGGGTGCCGGAGGGTTATGAAGCGCAGATTGCTTTTCTCTGGGGTGAGCCAGTGGGCGCTCGTGTGGGATCGCCCGCCTGGCGAAGCGATGCGAGCAACAGCGCTGAGGAGCAGGCCCTGCAATTGGGCATGCACCACGATGGTATGCACTATTTCCCGATCGATGGTAGTCGTCGAGGGCTGCTGGTCATCAACCACGAGTACACCGACGAGGGATTGCTCCATCCCGATGGCCAGTCGGATTGGACGGCGCAAAAAGTTGCCAAGTCAATGGCCTCTCACGGTGTGAGTGTGATTGAAATTGAAAAGATCAAGCAGCAATGGCGAATCGTGGACCCCTCAAAATTTGCCCGTCGCATTACCGCGTCTACAGCGATGCGCATCAGCGGGCCCGCTCGTGGACACCCTCTGATGCAGACGAGCGCTGACCCCAAGGGTTTAACCATACTTGGAACGTTCAATAATTGCGCCAATGGCTTTACACCCTGGGGCAGCTATCTGACCTGCGAGGAAAACTTTGCGAACTATTTCCAAGGACGCGCAAAGCCGACCGAAGACGAGGCGCGCTGGGGCATTCGCCGTCGAGATCGCGGTTTTCGCTGGTATGAGCATGAAGAGCGTTTCGTGGTCGAGAAACATCCTCATGAAGTCAACCGTTTTGGCTGGGTTGTTGAGATCGATCCTTTTGATCCTGGCGCTGAGCCGATCAAACGTACCGCCTTGGGACGTGCCGCACACGAAGGCGCCTGGGTGAGCCTCACGCGCGACAAAAGAGTGGTTGTATACATGGGCGAGGACGCAGCCTTTGAATACATTTATAAATTTGTAAGCACTGAAAAAGTCAAGCCTGGAGGATTTCGCGCCAACAAGGATCTTTTGGATCACGGCACCTTGTTTGTTGCAAAATTTGATGCGAACGGTCGTGGCGAATGGATTGCTTTAAAGCACGGCGAGCGCGGGCTTGATGCCAGCCGAGGTTTTCGGGATCAAGCAGAAGTCTTGATTCGTTCCCGACAGGCAAGCGATTGGCTGGGGGCGACCAAGATGGATCGCCCCGAGTGGGTTGCGGTCGATCCGAACACCGCACATGTTTACTGCACACTAACCAATAACAGCCGCAGGGGCACTGCCGGCTTTCCAGGGGTCGACGCCGCCAACCCTCGGGCAAACAACAGCATGGGTCATATTATTCGTTGGAAAGAAGAGGGCGATTTTGATGCACAAGTTTTCACCTGGGAACACTTCGTGCTCGCAGGTGATCCGGCCAACGAAAGAAAGGACGCTCAAGGCAATATACGCGGTGATGCCTTTGGAAGTCCAGACGGTTTATGGTGTGATCCAAGGGGCGTTCTTTGGATTCAAACCGATGCTTCAGCAAGTGACATGTATATCGGTGACTATCAGAGGCTTGGCAACAATGCCCTTCTTGCGGCCGATCCCTCAAGCGGCGAAGTCAAACGTTTTCTGGTTGGACCGGTAAACTGTGAGGTGACTGGAATCACTGCAACGCCCGACTTGAAAACACTCTTTGTGAATATTCAACATCCCGGAGAAACGCCAGGAAATTGGAGCGATCCAAAAAATCCAGCACGTTTTTCCAGTTGGCCGGGCGGCAAATCCAACGAGCGACCGCGCAGTGCAACGGTAATTATTCGCAAGCTTGACGGTGGTGTGGTTGGTACTTAGTCAATCAGTGTCCCGTCAGCATGAAAAGGGTAGGGGCCTTCATAGCTTCCAACCGGCATGGTGTGGGTGACGAGACCCGCCGATTTGTTCCAGGCGTGAATACGAAAAGCGCCTGGTTCTAGGTTCCATTGCGAACGAGCCATAGGGTCTAGATCAAGCACCACCTGATGCGCGGGCGAAGGCGCGGTCGATGCGATCGTACCTGCAAAACGGGTTTCGATGGCTCGATGCAAGTGACCACAAATGATACGTTCTATATTGGAGAACTGGCGAAGCAACTGGGTAAGTTCGATGCGGCCAAGCAATAAGCCAATCTCGTCCATATGGCCGATTTGCGTTAAGAATGGCGGATGATGCATGGCTAAAACAACCGGCCGGTCGCTGCAGTTTTTCAGGGTTTCTTCCAACCAGGCAAGACCTTGAGCGTCGATGGCGCCGTAGCTTTGTCCGGCTACCGTGCTGTCAAGCGCTACTAATTGCAGATCATCGAGCTGAACTGAGAAATGTGCGGGTCCTGAAAGGCCGAGGTAGGGGTGATCAGGAAAGACCCGGCGCAGGTTGAGCAAGCAATCATGATTACCCGGCATCAAATAGATCGGGCAACTGAGGGGTGCTAGCAAGGCACGCAAATGCCGGTACTCGTCTTCCCGACCAAAATCACAAAGATCACCGGTAATGACCAAGGCAGACGGGGACTGAGGACATCGCAGCATGGTGTCAATCGCCCGGCTCAGGTATGGCGCTGTATCTAGCCTCCCGTATGCTTTGCGGCCAGGTTCTCGGATGTGTAAATCGCTTAACTGAAAAAGATAAGTGCTCATCACTCGCCTCCGAAGGTCTTGATAGAAGCTGGGTTTATATCAATTTGCACCGGGTCATCGACGCGCATCGGACAGTCTCTCGCCGTCTGAACCCTTAATTCGATACCCTCAGGCGTCGCAACTCGAAGCTGAATGCGATCGCCAAGAAAGGCGCGATGAATCACCCGCCCCAGGCCGCGTTCAGTCAAATCATTGCCTGCAGGGTGTAAAACAATATCCTCGGGTCGAATCAACACCTCCTGCGCGGATCCGGCGCTGTTAGGTGTGTCGAGCCAAACCCCGCCAAGTCGAATGCCATGTCGACCTTCCCGGTCCTTGATGATGCGAATACTATTCATTTGACCAAGAAAGGAGGCGACAAATGGATTGGCCGGTGACCGGTATAACTGTTCAGCCGTGCCTAGCTGGACAACTTCACCCTGATTCATGACCGCAAGTCGATCAGCAATCGCCATAGCTTCATGTTGATCATGGGTGACATGGATCGCTGTGATGTGCAGTCGGCGCAACAACTCGGCAAGCTCGTCACGTAAAGACTCCTTAAGCTTGGCATCCAAGGCTGTTAAAGGTTCGTCAAGCAGCAACACCCGAGGTCGGGTCGCAATCGCGCGGGCCAGTGCCACGCGTTGGCGTTGCCCGCCAGAGAGTTCATGGGGACGTTTGTGTTCAAGGCCATTCAAGCGCACAAGCTCTAGGAGTTCGCTCAGCCTGGCGCGCGTTGCCTGCTGCGAAATGCCACGAATCTTCAAGCCATAAACGATATTGGCCGCAACATCCATATGCGGAAAGAGCGCATAGTGCTGAAAGACCATGCCGATCTGTCGCTTCTCTGGTGCTAAGGACGTGACCTCATCGCGTCCGAAGAAAATCTTCGCACCCGGGTTTGGCGTTTCCAAGCCCGCGACGATGCGCAGCAGCGTGGTCTTGCCGCAACCTGATGGTCCGAGCAAAGCGAGAATTTCGCCAGCCGAGATCTCAAGCTGCGTGTTACGCAGACCAATCGTCCCATCGGCATAGGTTTTGGAGCAATCGCGGATGTAGATCGCGGTTTGATTAGTGGGCATATCGCTTCGCCAGTAATCGTTCACTCCATTGCATCAGCCATAAGAGCGGTAGCACGACCATCAAAAAGACAAAGGTGTAGGCAGAACCGATTTCGATCCGCATCGAAGCATAGCTGTCTGCAAGACCAACAGGTAGTGTTCTTGTGAGCGGGGTGTGTAGCATCCAGGTCAAATTGAACTCGCCAATCGAAAGTGTGAACACCATCAATGCGCCGCTTAAGATCGCGGGAAGCACGGCCGGAATCAAGATCCCCAGGAAGCGTTGTTGAAAGCTTGCGCCCAGGGTTGCAGCGGCTTCTTCCATGGTCAGCAGTTCGCGTCGCCGAAATGCCGCGGTGAGCACCCTCACCATGAAGGGCATGGTAAAAATCACATGACCAACCAGAATAAAGGCAGCATGCTGCCTGAATCCGCGAAACTCGCCATAGACAAGGATTAAGGCAAGCGCCGTCGCAAGGCCCGGCACTGCGACGGGGAGCGTGATGAGTTCTTCAAACCAACTTGCCCAAGCGCGTCTAGAACGCGCCAGCGCATAAGCGCAAGGCAAGCCAATGATAATCGTGCAAATCACCGCAGCGCTGGCTATCGATATCGAACTAAGTACGGTGGATCCGTAACCGCGCCATACTTCTTCCAACCACTGAAGCGTGAATCCACCGCGCCAACCCAGTGCGTAGTTCTGCATAAACCCTGCCGACACCGATAAGACGACGGGCCCAAGCATGAAGATGCAGACCAGCACACAAAGTGCAGATAAATAAGGATGGGGGCGGATCACGGATCAGAGGCCAAGTGCGGTAGGACCAGCCCCACGGCGCGACAGGGCAAGCGCAGCCCATGTTACAAGTCCTAGACTTATCGATAGCGATGCAGCGAAAGCGAAATTGGCGTAGTTGGTAAATTCGCTATAAATCGTGATCGGAAGCACTTCGAACTTGCTGGCCAGGGTGAAGGCCGTCCCAAATGCTCCCATGGCCGTGGCAAAAATAATCGCGCCGCAGGCCAGGGTGGTCGGGGCGAGCTCGGGGATCCATATGTCGCGAACAATCTGCCATTGATTGGCACCGAGCGTGCGGGCAGACTCCTCAAGTGATCGGTCGATCGACTGAGCCGCTGCCGCATAAGCGCTAATGGCGCGTGGCAGCGAAAAATAAACATAGGCAAGAAATAAGCCCACGAAGTTGTAGGCAAAGGTCCACCGACCCCATCCCATTGCATCGCTGAGGCTTGGGATCAAGCCCTGGCGCCCGCCAAGGAGGATGACAAAAAACCCAATGATCACGCCGGGAAATGACAGCGGCATGGTTAAGGCTGCCAGAAGCATAGGGCGCGCAGCGAAATGATGTCGGGCGAGGAAGACACCCACGGCGCCCCCAAGTACGAGGCTTGACAGCGTCACGACCAGCGACAAGACCAGCGTGTTGATAAGGCTAAGCAAATAATTTGCATCGGTCAGGACGATGAAGTAGGTCGTCCAGGCTTTTTCGGCCGGCAGTGCAAGCAGTCGCACCATCGGCAAGAGCCAAAACGCGCTAAAGACCACGATGGCCGGGACGGCACAGACCCGTTGCCACCGGCTAGCCGTGGGCAGGGCCATTGCCAGCCAGGCACATCAGTTATTTAAACGCATCAGCTCGGCGACTTAACGCACCTCCTTCAAATAGCGTTCGGAAAAAGCCTTCTGTACTTCAGCCATTTTTCCGTAGTCCACCGTTTTTGCCCGAGCGTATTCGCTGGCTGGCAAGAAACGCGACTGAACCTCTTTAGGAATTGCACCAGCGCGCACTGGACGAAGGTAGGCATTGGCCCAAATCGCCTGGCCTTCGTCGGACAAGACAAAATCAAGAACCTTCTTGCCGTTTTCTGCTTGGGGGCCTTTGTTGACCAGACTCATCACATAGGGAACAACAACACTGCCCTCGGCGGGGATTACAAACTCCACGTTGGCTTTGTCCTTATATTTAGCGCGATAAGCATTGAAGTCATAGTCAAGCAGGATCGCAATCTCGCCGGATAGCACCCGCGCGTAGGATGTTTGCTTGGGCACGATGGGCTCGTTTTTCATCAGGCTTTTGAAGTAATCAATCGCCGGGTTGAAGTTATCGAGACTTCCGCCCCGCGCCTGGTTAATGGCGACTGCGCCCACATAACCCACAAATGCTGATGCCGGATCGAGGTAGCCAATCAAGCCCTTATACTCAGGCTTGAGCAAATCACTCCAGGACTTTGGAACAGGTTTGCCTTTCAGGGCATCAACGTTCACCATGAAGCCAAGCGTTCCTGAGTGAATCGTGAACCAGTAGCCATCCGGATCCTTCAAGCCGGCAGGTACATCGTTCCACTGGGCGGGTTTATAGCTCGCCACAACGCCTTCTTTTCGAGCTTGAATGCCGAAGGTCACGCCCAGGTAGGTTACGTCGGCCACCGGACTTGCTTTTTCTGCAACGAGCTGCGCCAAGGATTGACCGGAGTTTTTGTTATCCGGCGGCACCGTAATCCCCGTCTTGGCCTTGATCGCTTTGAGCTGCGAAGCCCAGTCAGCCCATTCCGGCGGGCAGTTATAGCAAATAGCGCTTTGTGCAAGTGCCGATTTGCTCGTGAGTCCCAGCGCCATGAGCGCGACAAGTGGCAAGAAAATGACGCGAATCAACGATCGTATAAAGTGGCTCATGTTGCGATTTCCTGATGGTGGCCATTGATATAAAATAGAACGATCCGGATGATCACCCGCTTCAGTGGCGTCATCAACGGCTTCGTTGGAATCGTCGACGAACTCGTTGGAATCATCGACGAACCCGTTAGAATCATCGACGGCTTCTGTGAAAAGCTGATGACGCTTGGTTATTGACAGGGCCTTCGCCAGGCGGACGCTGAGTCGTCATCAAGTCCCCTTATAATAAAGGGTCAATACGGTTGCTGCTCGCGCCTGATTTGACGAACTGAGTGCGCAACCAGTCCTCCTCACAAAAGAATCCGATCATGAGTGAATCCGACGTTATCGCGCCTAGTCAGCGCGATCCTTTGCCCAAAATCTGGGATGAAAACAGCAAAATTGGTGAAATGCTCCGTGGTCGTCGCGGTCTGATCGTCGGTGTGGCTAATGAGCACAGCATTGCTTTTGGTTGTGCTGCCAAGTTGCGTGGGTTTGGTGCGGAGGTCGCTCTAACGTATCTCAATGCAAAGGCAAAGCCCTATGTTGAGCCGCTTGCAGAGCAGGTCGGGGCATCGATGCTCTTGCCGCTCGATGTGTCGCAGGAGTCGGCAGTGGCGAGTATGTTTGAACAAATCAAGGCTCAATGGGGCTATCTTGATTTTGTCATTCATTCAATAGCGTTTGCACCAAAGGACGATTTGCACGGTCGGATTGTTGACTGCTCGCGCGATGGTTTTTTGCAGGCGATGCAAATTTCTTGTCATTCCTTTATCGAACTCGCCCGCTATGCAGAGCCGCTCATGAGGCCTGGTGGTGCACTTGTCACGATGAGTTATTACGGTGCCGACAAGGTGGTTCAGAACTACAACATGATGGGTCCCGTGAAGGCGGCACTTGAGTCCACGGTTCGCTACATGGCCCATGAACTGGGTCAATCCAAGATCAGGGTATACGCGGTATCGCCGGGTCCTCTCAAAACAAGAGCAGCGAGCGGTATCGATCATTTTGATGAACTGGTACGGATGGCAGTCGAACGAACACCTGAGCATCGTCTGGTCGATATCGCAGAGGTGGGGCGTGTGGTTGCCTTTCTGGTTGGTGGCGCTGCCTCCGGTATGACGGGCGATGTGATTTATGTGGATGCTGGTCTGCATCATATGGCTTAGTGCTTAGCCCCCGTACTGATAGCTCATTGCTGACAAAAGGGCATTGCAACCTGACTTGTCGTGTAAATGATGAAGTTTAAAAAGATATCAACTAACGAATCGTTATAGGAAGTTTTGCGATGAGTAATGTTTTCGACCACATTGCCGCCGATCCATCGAGCTTTGCAAGACAAATGCATGATGTGCTCGAGTTATGGCGCCGGTCGTTGCAAGAGGGCGAAGCCGAACTGCAGTCTGGCGCCGGTAGCAACGATATTCTCAGCACCGCGGCCAGCCGAAATGGGCAGCGCATACGCGATACCCACGGCAAGCGCAGCGCCGACCTGATGAAAAGCAGCGAGGCGCTTGCGAGCGCTATGAGTCTCGCCCAGCAACAAGGCTCGCTTTGGGCTGACTGGGGAAAATACCTGCTTGATGCGACCGAGCGAGCCTGTCTCACCATGGATACCTTGCGCAAGCGGGGCGATATCTTTCTAGAACATGAAGCGCAGGGCTGTCCGCCTGTGCTTGCCTATGATTATGAGATCGTCATGGACGGTCGTGATCAGAAGTATCCTTCGAATTACCAGCTCTTGAGGATTCTTCCGCCCGAAGGCATGACGATTGACAACAGCCGTCGTCCTTATATCGTGATCGATCCCCGTGCAGGTCACGGACCAGGCATCGGGGGTTTTAAGACGGACTCCCAGGTCGGCGTTGCGCTTCGTGAGCATCACCCGGTGTATTTCGTGGCTTTCCGTCGGGATCCCGAGCCTGGGCAGTTTCTTTCCTACGTCACGCGCACTGAGGCCGCCTTTGTGCGCGAGGTCATGCGATTGCATCCTGATGCGCCCAAGCCTGTGGTCACCGGCAACTGCCAAGGTGGCTGGGCTACCTTGTTGTTAGCCGCAAGTAATACCGATCTCACCGGTCCCATTGTGATCAACGGCGCCCCGGTCACCCCTTGGGCCGGTAAGGTCGGCGAAAATCCGATGCGCTACAACGCTGGCGTGCTGGGTGGCACTTGGATACCGATGATGCTCTCAGATCTTGGGGGTGGAAAGTTCGACGGTGCCCATTTGGTTCAAAACTTTGAACTGTTAAATCCAGCCAGAACGCTTTTCAGAAAATATACCGATCTTTATCGTGATATTGATAAGGGAGATGAAGCATTTCTGGAGTTTGAAACATGGTGGGGCGGGTTTTTCCTCCTAAACGAGGCTGAAATCCGCTGGATCGTCGAGCAGCTTTTTGTGGGTAATCGCCTGACCAAAAACGAAGCGCGCCTTGAACCTGGCCGTCCGGTTGACTTGAAAGCGATCAGAGCGCCGATCATCGTCTTCGCAAGCCATGGCGACAATATCACGCCGCCACAACAAGCCCTCAACTGGATTGTTGACACCTACGCCGATGTGGGCGAGATTCGTATCCGTGGGCAGCGCATCATTTACATGGTGCATGAGCAGGTCGGCCATCTGGGTATTTTCGTGTCATCCCAAATCGCAAACAAAGAACATAGCGAAGTCGCTTCAACCCTTGAAACGATTGAAGCTTTGGCCCCTGGACTTTACGAGATGAAGATCGAAGACATCCACGAAGTCGATGGCAAGAAGCGCTTCACCGTGAGTTTCTCTGAGCGGACCATGGATGATTTACGCGCCTTGGATGATGGGGTTGCTGACGAACGGCCTTTTGCCGCCGTGGCCCGCACCTCAGAAGTGCAAGCTCAAATGTATGATGCTTTGGTTCGTCCATGGGTGAAGGCAAGCGTAACGAACAGCGCAGCTGAGTTCTCCAGAGCAGCGCATCCTCAACGACTGAGCCGGGCGATGCTCTCGAGCAAAAACCCGATGATGGCGCCGGTGGCAGCAGCAGCAAGCCGCGTTAAGGAAAACCGCCACAAGGCAAGCGAGGAGAATCCTTTTATCGCCGCGGAATCGCTCTGGGTGCAGGCCACAGAGCAAATGATCGATTTTTATCGCGATACCCGCGATATGGGTTATGAGCTTGCTTTTTATGGCTTTTGGTCAACGCCCTGGGGACGTGCGTTTGGTAGGACCCATGAGTCGCGCCGCACCTTAAAGACGGGCGATGAAGTTCGGGGATTGCCCGAGGTTGCCAAAGCACTTGAGGCGATTGATCAGGGCGGCTTTCCCGAAGCGGTGATCCGTATGCTTGTGTTATTGGCTGATAACCGCGGGCAGGTACGGCGCGATCGACTCGAGCGCTCGAGTCAAGTGCTCACCATGGATGAGCCCTTCAAGTCGTTGGGAGCAGAGCGTCGCGCCTTGATGATTCATCAACAAACCATCATTGCAAGTTTCGAACCGGAACGCGCTATTCAAACGCTACCAAGCCTGCTCCATGAGCCGTCTGAGCGGGAACTGGCCGTGCAGTTGGTGCAATATATTCCGGGTTCCATCGAAGAAATGTCCGCTGATACGCTGCATTTGCTTGCACGATTCCGTGAGGTCCTGGACCTTGATACCCGGATTGAGGACATTCACGAGAATCCACTTCACGGCGAGCTTGCGCCGCAAGCTCATGTTGACAGCGCGCTGACCATCGAGGTCTTGGAAGATGAGGGAAGCATTCAAACGCCGCCCCCGAAATCGCCTCGCGCAACGAAAGCCCGAAAGCCTGCAAAAAGCAAAAGCGCCAGGGGGGTTTAATGCGACTGATGAATCGAATTTTTTCAGAACTTCAGCCTGGCGAGTCGGCTGAACTCAAGCGGCTGATCACCACGGACGATCTCTTTGCTTTTGCAGCTTGCTCTGGAAACTATAACCCACTGCACCTGGCTGATGCGAAATGGTCTCAGCCTCAAGCGCATGCGCCGTCCCAGGAAACGCAGCAGCGGGTTGCGCCGGGATTATTTGTCGCCTCGCTGATTTCGGCAGTGCTCGGCACGCAGCTGCCCGGTGCAGGCACCTTGTATCGCCGTCAGCATTTGGCGTTTCACGAGCGAGCACATGCCGGTGATGAACTTGTGTGTCGCGTGAAGGTGCTCGAAAAACAGAGCGATGGTCTGGTGCTCTTGCACACGACCGTGCATCGGCTTGCCGACAACGCCTTGATTGTGAGTGGTGAAGCGCTTGTCAGTGCGCCTTCAGAGCATATCGAAGCAAACATTGACTTGCCTGGTCTCGTGGTGCAAAGGCACCGTCACTTTGAGCATTTGCTTGAAAAAGTTAGGGTATTGAAGCCCTTGCCGATGGCCGTGGTTTGTCCAACCGAGACCAATGCGCTGGCGGGTGCACTTCTTGCTGCGCGTGAATCGGTGATTGTCCCTATTCTGATTGGCGCAGAAGCCGCAATCAGGCGGGCTGCTGAGCAATTGCAAGAGGATCTTGCTGCATTTGAGATCATTGATGTTCAAGGCAGCGACGATGTGGTTGCCGCGAAAGCCTGCGCGCTTGTTCGTGAGGGTCGGGCTGCGGCTGTGATGAAGGGGCATTTGCATACCGACGATTTGCTTCGTCCTATGCTTGATAAAACCCATGGTCTTCGGGCGGGTCGACGATTCACCCATGTCTTTGTGATGGATGTCCCGGGTATGCCTGAGCCATTGATGGTGACCGATGCGGCCATCAATATTGCACCGGATCTTGCAACCAAAGTAGACATTTGTCAGAACGCTATTGATCTTGCGCGATCGATCGGTATGGAGCCACGCGTTGGCGTTTTAAGTGCCGTTGAAACGGTAAATCCGGCCATCCAATCGTCAATCGATGCAGCATTGTTATCAAAAATGGCAGATCGCGGCCAGATTCGCGGCGGTTTGGTTGATGGCCCTTTGGCCATGGACAATGCAGTAGATATTGGCGCAGCACGTACCAAGGGCTTAAAGGGCGGTGTGGCGGGGCAGGCCAATATTTTGCTTGTTCCCGGCCTAGACGCAGGCAACATGCTCGCTAAACAACTTGCTTATATCAGTCACGCCGAAGGCGCGGGCGTTGTCTTGGGCGCGAAGGTGCCTGTGATTTTGAACTCACGCTCCGATAGTGCGATGTCAAGGCTTGCATCCTGCGCGGTTGCAGTCCTTCACCATGCATCTCACCAACAAAGCTCATGAACAGTTCCGCATCAATGCATGACATCGGATCAGAGGCGGTACTCACCCTCAACGCGGGTTCGAGTTCGATCAAGTTCGCCTTGTTTTGTGAGGGTCATGATCAGCCACGCTATAGCGGTCTTGTCGATCGCATCGGCCCCGACGCGCATATGCGTGTCAATGATCAGAACGGTCATGCGGTGCCGATCAAAACAGGCGATCTTCAAAGCCACGAGACTGCGTTTCGGAGCATTATCGATGTGCTTGGTCTAAATGATCAAGGCAGGCGGCTTAGCGCTGTGGGCCATCGGGTCGTACATGGCGGCCAGCACCATGCGTTGCCAACTTTGATCACTGCGCAAGTGCTTGCCGATTTGGCAGCACTTATTCCTTTCGCACCACTGCATCAACCGCACAATCTTCGCGGTATTTCATTAGCGCATGAAGCATTCCCGGGTGTGCCTCAAATCGCCTGTTTTGATACTGCCTTTCATCGCAGTCATCCCTGGGTTAATGACACCTTTGCGCTGCCACGAAGGCTATACGACGAAGGCGTTCGTCGTTATGGATTTCACGGTTTGAGCTATGAGTATGTGCTCGGTGCTTTTCAGCAGCGCTTTCCTGACTTGTCGCAAAACAAGATCGTGATTGCTCACCTTGGCAATGGCGCTTCGATGTGCGCGATTTCTGAAGGGCGCTCGGTGGCCTCAACCATGGGGTTTTCGGCGCTTGACGGCTTACCGATGGGCACACGTTGTGGTCAGTTGGATCCGGGTGTTTTGCTTTATTTAATGGATCAGAAATCGATGACGGCGTCGGAAATTTCTGATCTTTTATACAAAGAATCCGGACTGCTGGGGCTTTCCGGGCTATCGAACGATATGCGCACGCTGCAGGCTTCGCCGGCCAACGAGGCTGCGCAAGCCATTGACTACTTCGTGTTCAGATGTCAACGCGAGCTCGGTGCCATGGCGGCCGCCCTCGGTGGTCTGGATGCTTTGGTTTTTTGTGGCGGTATTGGTGAACACGCAAGCGCGATTCGCGAGCGGATTTGTTCCCGCTTGGCTTGGATGGGTATTGAAATCGACGCGGCAAGCAATGAGCGCGGTGATGCTGTGATTTCATCGACGAGTTCTAGAGCGCTGGTGCTTGTCATACCAACCAATGAGGAGTTGGTGATTGCGAGGGCTGCGCGTTTATTTTCCGGAGGCGTTGTTTCATGAGGATAAGGCAATGAAAGGTGCGCTGAGCGCCCAAAGCGCAGCAGCCATGATTCCCGACGGTGCGCGCTTGATGATTGGCGGTTTTATGGCAGTGGGCAGCCCCGAGCGCTTGATCGATGCGCTGGTGGATCGCGCTGCGAAGCATTTGACGGTGATCGCCAACGACACGGCAATGCCCGGTAAGGGCATCGGTAAGTTGATCGATGCAGGTGCTGTATCCAAAGTGATCGCTTCCCATATCGGTCTGAATCCTGTGACTCAGAAAAAAATGATTGCAGGCGAGATTCAGGTTGAACTCGTGCCCCAGGGCAGTTTGATCGAGCGGATTCGTGCGGGTGGCATGGGTCTTGGCGGCGTCCTCACCCCAACGGGCTTGGGCACTGAAGTTGAAGTCGGTAAGCGGATGATCGAAGTCGAGGGTAAATCCTTCCTGCTTGAAACGCCCTTGCGCGCTGACTTTGCGCTGGTTGGCGCTTGGCAGGCCGACCATGTGGGTAATCTCAGTTATTTGCTCACCGCCCACAATTTCAACCCCATCGTTGCACTTGCTGCCGATGTTGTCATCGCCGAACCCGAAAGCATTGTTCCCGTGGGCGTTATCCCACCGGATGCGGTCAAAACACCAGGTGTTTTGGTTGATCACTTGCTTGTTCGTGCGTCAAAGCCTTCACAGGCTTGAATCATCATCCAAGCAAAGCGAGTCGAAGGAAATCAGATGGACGCAAAAACCCTCATCGCCCGACGCGTGGCCCAGGAGATCCGTCCGGGTATGCTGGTTAATCTCGGTATTGGCCTGCCCTCGCTGGTGGCAAGCTATGTCCCCGCGCATGCGGGCGTTTTCTTTCAGGCCGAAAATGGCGTGATAGGTCTTGGCGCAAGACCTCCCGAAGGGATGGAAGACCCGCATCTGACCGACGCAGGGGGTGGTTTTGTGACCGCAGTGCCCGGCGCTGCAAGTATCGACAGTGCGATGAGTTTTGGACTCATTCGTGGGGGACACCTCGATATGACGGTTCTGGGAGGTTTGCAAGTTGACGAGCTTGGCCATCTCGCAAATTGGAAAGTGCCGGGGAAAATGGTGCCCGGCATGGGCGGGGCGATGGATCTCGTGACCGGGGCTGCCAGAGTAATCGTCGCGATGCAACATGTGGCCAAAGGTGAGTCAAAGATTGTCGAGCGTTGCACCTTGCCCCTCACCGCCTTGAGGCGTGTCGATCTAATCGTTACAGATCTCGCCGTCATCGAACCCAGCAACGAAGGCTTGGTGCTTCGAGAGACCGCTCCTGGCGTGAGCGTGGAAGAAGTCAGGCAAGCGAGTCTGGCTCGCTTGATCGTTCCAGATCATGTGCCTGCGATGCAGTTCCAGTGAATCCCAAGGCGTTTCAGGCTTATGATGCAAAGCTTCAAGGCAGAAGATGGCGCGCGCTTAGTCTTTGACGACGAGGGCAAAGGCTATCCTTTACTTGGTCTCGCCGGACTTACCCGCGATGCCCGAGATTTTGACTATCTTTTGCCTTATCTCCCTGAACACATTCGGTTCATCCGTCTCGATGCACGTGGCCGTGGCCGCTCACAGTGGACTGGCGCTGCAAGCTACAACCTCCTTCAGGAGGCAAACGATGTCTTAAGGCTTCTCGATGTCTTGAATCTGGCCGAAGTTGCGATGATCGGCTCGTCGCGCGGCGGGCTCCTTGGCATGCTTCTCGCGGCGACCCATCCTGACCGTGTCAAAGGACTTTGTTTTATTGATGTCGGCCCGGAGCTCAATCCGGTTGGTATGAAGCGGATTGCGCAATATGTCGGTGTCAAGCCCGACTTGCCGACCCTTGATGACATTGCGCAACGCATGCCCAAAGTGAAACCGGGTTTCGAGCAGGTGAGTGCTTTGCGCTGGTTCGAGGAAGCCCAACGTCACTATGTGCAATGCGACGATTGTGTATGCCTTCCTTATGATCCGGAACTTAGAACGGCGCTGCTGGCAGCGCTCGAAGCGCCACCGCGTGATCTTTGGCCGATGTTCGAGGCTTGCAAGGGTTTGCCGCTTGCAGTGATTCGTGCCGAGCATTCGGATGTGCTTTCAAAAGAGACGGTTCTGGAGATGTGCAAACGGATTCCCTCGCTTCACGCGGTCGAGATTCCAAAACGCGGGCATGTCCCGTTTTTGGATGAACCGGAATCGGTTGACTGTATTCGAAAGTGGATCGATAAACTTTGTTAGCCGCCTATATTAGCCATGCTGACTGTCTTTTGCACGAGATGGGCGATGGTCATCCTGAGTGCCCGGCAAGACTTGCTGCAATCAACGATAGGCTGATTGCGCAGGGCCTGCTTGATGTTATGGAGCACTTCGATGCGCCATTGGTGAGCATGCAAGCCCTGGCTCGGGTGCACAGCAAAGACTACTTGCAGCGGATTTTTTCGCTGTCTCCCGGTGAGGGCTACCTCAGGATCGATCCAGATACTTTAATGAATCCCCATACCCTGCAGGCGGCGCGCCGCGCCGCAGGTGCTGCGGTCTTGGCGACTGATCTGGTGGTGCAAGGCAAACATCGTATTGTATTTTGTAATGTTCGGCCACCTGGCCACCATGCGACAATTGATGAGGCCATGGGATTTTGCTTCTTCAACAATGTCGCGGTGGGTATTCGGCATGCTTTGGAGCACCATCAGGTTCAGCGTGTTGCCTTGATTGATTTTGATGTTCATCACGGCAATGGCAGTGAATCGGTCTTTTATGACGATGAAAGGGTTTTGATGTGCTCAACCTATCAGATCGATATCTTCCCCTTTCACGTCGCAGGCGAGCAAAGCCCGCGTCGCATCAACATCGGTTTGCCTGCGCGATCGCGGGGTGAGCTGTTTCAAAAGGCAGTTGAGGACCATTGGCTCGATGCACTTGATCGATTCCGACCTGAACTGATTTATATCTCTGCAGGTTTCGATGGACATGTGTTGGATGACATGGGTGGTCTTGGGTTGTTGGAGCGAGACTTTGCATGGGTCACCAGGCAAATGGTCCACCTGGCCGAAAAGCACGCCGGTGGCCGCGTGATCTCTTGTCTGGAAGGGGGCTATGAACTCGATGCGCTAGCGCGCAGTGCAAGCAGCCATGTGAAGGCTTTGCTGGGGCTTGATGTCTAAGCGCTTGCGAGGGCGAGAAGCGTGCTGTCGACATGATGTCGTCATCATCGCAGGGTAGACATGCTTGATGGATAAGCATGCCTTAGACCGATTTTTCAATCCGAAGGCGATTGCGCTGATTGCTGACGCGACGCGCGAACACGCCTGGCTAAAACCGTTACGCGAGGCTTTGCTCCATGGCGGATTTGCAGGCCCGGTTCATGAAGTGCTCATTGGCGGTGATCAAGATGCCTCAGGTGGCAAAGCGGCTTTCGCAGCTGAAGCTGTCGATTTGGCCGTTGCTAAGCTTGAACCCGCACAGGCGAAGATCGCTTTTCAATTGCTTGAACAGATGCGCTGCCGATCGCTTGTGATGCTTGGTCAGGCGGTGGATGAGCGTGCCGCGCAAAGCATTCATCAGGAAGCGCTTTCACGCGGTATCAAGGTTCTTGGCCCCAACACGCTGGGGATGCAAAGGCCTTCGCTGGGCTTAAACGCCTCGATCTTGGGTCCGATCGCGAATCCGGGTTCGATTGCTTTTCTTGCACAATCAGGCTCGCTTGCGACTGCTGTGCTTGACTGGGCCCAACAGGGCAGGCTCGGGTTTTCACTGATCGCCTGCCTGGGGTCTTACCCAGGGGTGGGTCTCGAGGCCATGCTTGATTTTCTTTCCAACGATACAAAAACAAAATCAGTCGTGGTCCATCTGGAAGGTATCCAAAGCGCACGTGCATTTATGTCGAGCCTCAGGGCCTTGGCGAGTACCAAGCCTGTCATCGTGCTCAAGTCTGGACGACAGCAGGATGCCAAGCGTGCTGCGCAAACCCACTGCCAGGCGATGGTTGGACGTGATGAGATTTTTGAAGTTGCGCTACGACGTGCAGGAGCCGTTCGCGTTCATTCGATGACGGCGCTTTTCTCAGCGGCACAGTGTCTGGCAAACCACCTCAGGGCTACTGGGAACCGCCTTGCCGTGCTTACCAATGGCGGTGGCGTTGGTGTGCTTGCTGCTGACCGTATCGCGCATTGCAAGCTTGAACTCGGACGTCTTAGCGATCAACAGGCCCATGCGCTTAAGGAAAAACTTGATCCTCAGGCCGATGTGAGTCATTTGCTCGATCTCAGCGAGCAGGCTGATGCCGGACATTATCAAGCCGCGCTCGAAGCGATTTCTCAGCAACAGGCTATCGATGCGGTTTTGATTATTTTTTCGCCCAAGCATGGCATCGATCCGCTTGCAATCGCTAGCGCCGTGATTGAGCAAGCCAAGCGAAGTCATAAGCTTTTGTTTTGCTGCTGGATGGGCGAACTGGCAGTCAGCGAGGCCCGGGCAAGCCTTGTGAAGGCGGGCTTGCCGAGTTTTCGAAGTCCTGAGCTTGCCGTAGATGCTTTTCATAGCATGGTGATGTATGAAAACAATCAGCAGCTCTTGCTGCAAATCCCGCCGCCCTTAAGCGCACTCGCTAAGCCCGATCTTGACGGTGCGCGCCTGCTGATTGAAAGCGTGTTAGCGGAGCGACGATTAACACTGACGGAATTTGAGTCTAAAGCTCTGTTGGCTGCTTTCCATATCCCGATTACCCATACGGTGCTTGCCCGTAGCGCCAATGAGGCCATGCTCATCGCAACCCAGGTTGGCTACCCGGTGGCAATGAAAATTGATTCCCCGGACATCTTGCATAAATCGGATGTTCAAGGCGTTGCGTTGAATTTGTCGCATGCGACGAGTGTCCGCGACATGTTTGAACAAATGATCGAACGTGTTAAAGCCCTTAAACCCGGAGCAATCATTCATGGTGTCACCATACAAAAAATGTACGCCGGTGATCATCATCGTGAAGTTTATATCGGTCTTGTCAGTGATCCGCTCTTTGGCCCGGTCCTGAGCTTTGGCGCAGGCGGCGAGATGATTGAGTTGATTGCCGACCGCTCGCTTGAGCTTGCGCCCTTGAATCAGTTCTTGGCCCAACAAATGCTCAAGCGTTCAAGGGTATACCCGCATTTACAACAATGGCGTGGGGCAAAACCGGCTGACCTTGAAGCGCTTGAGCATATCTTACTGAGGGTCTCGGAGCTAGCCTGCGCGCTACCTCAGGTTGTTGAACTTGATATCAATCCCATACTGGTTGATCAACATGGTGCTATTGCTGTCGATGCACGGGTTGTATTGAGTCATACCGCGATACACAGCAGACCCCATGAGCATTTGGCCGTGCTTCCTTACCCGACCCGTTACGAACGCGTGTGGCCGCTTCGAGATGGCGGTGACTACAAGGTGCGACCGCTACATCCCGAGGACGCAGCCAAGCTACAAGCGCTTGTGAACAGTGTTTCTGCCGAGAGCCGCTATTTCCGTTTCGCTTCGGCCATGCGCGAACTGCCGCAAAGGCTTCTTGCGAGGCTTTCGCTGATTGACTATGAGCGTGAGATGGCCCTGATTGCGCTGGTCAACAAGCAATCCCCGGCGGGCAATGAGCAAGAGCAGGCGATTGCTGTCTCGCGATATGTGACAAATCCTGATGCAAAATCCTGTGAATTTGCATTGCTCGTTCACGATGACTATGCGGGCCGAGGCTTGGGAACCAGAATGATGCAGTCAATCATTGAAGTGGCTCGTGACCGGGGACTGGAACATATCCATGGTCTTGTGCTTGTCAACAACACAGCGATGCTGCGCTTGATGCGCAGCCTTGGCTTTACCGTATCCGCGATGAAGGACGATCCGGACTTTAAACTGGTGAGTTATCGGCTTGATTAGTTTGCCGATAGCGAATTTGTTTATAGCCAGCCCGCTCTCTTAAATCGCCGATACAACAGGCCCGACACCGTCCCGATGGTTGCCAGTGCTGCGGGATAACCATAAGTCCACGAGAGTTCGGGCATATGTTCAAAGTTCATGCCCCAGATGCCGGCAAGCGCAGTTGAGGCTGCAAAAATGGCAGCCCACGCTGCCAAACGCTTGGTCACCTCGGTTTCGTCGATGGTGACCAGCGACAGATTCATCTGTGTTGCCGTGGTGATGCCGTCGCGAAGCGATTCAAGATTCATCACGGTACGGGCCAGATGGTCATGAACATCGCGAAAGTATTCTTGCACGGCATAACATACGGGCGGCACGCGGCCGCCGTGGAGTTTGCCAATAAATTCGAGTAAAGGAAGCGCTGCATGCCTAAGGACGGTTGACTGTTGTTTCAGATGAAAAAGACGGCTGATGTGGGAGCGCGCGTCTTTTTGCTGAAAAATGGCGACTTCAATCGATTCGAGTTCATCCTGAAGCGCCTGGGTGATTTCAAAGTATTGATCAACCACATGGTCAAGAATGGCATAAAAAACATAACCAGGGCCGAGCCTTAAGAGATGCGGTTCGTCTTCGCAGCGACGGCGGACGCCAAGAAAATCCTGCTCACTGCGTGAGCGTAAGGACAAAATGAATTGCTGATTGACAAAAATATCAATTTCGCCAATTGAGATTTCGCCCGCTTTATACTGCAGCAGTTGAATCACCGAAAAAAGCGTTGTCCCGTACTCTTCAAGCTTGGGTCGCTGGTGACCATTGTGCGCATCTTCGATGGCCAGGGGGTGAAGACTAAAATGCGCCTGAAGCTGTTCAATTTCTTCTGGTTCGGGATCTTTAAGTGCGATCCAGATAAATGCCTCGCCTTCAAGAACGGTATCGGGAAGCTGATCGAGCTCAAGGGTCCTGAGGCGTTCTCCCGCGCGATAGATTGCTCCATTAACTAGCATGATGACTCCATGGCAGGACGAAAGAAAAAGGTCGTGGTGACCCAAGCGAGCTTAATTGCCGTCGTTCGATTCGCGCCGCAACAATAGCAAGGGTCCTGCGCCATCGACAAGTACCCAGCCGGTCCGATCGCCGCTTGCGCGATGCAAGTTGGGAAAGTCGCTCGCGCGCAAGACAACCTGCTCTCCAGGCAGAGGCAGGCGGTCTTCGGTCACCGCGCTTCGATAAAAGGAAAACGATGGCGCTCTCAGCTGGAAACTGACGGTTACAGCGTCGCCCGCGCGCGTAGCCAGCGCCTTAATGGGCGCTTGTAGCACTTGTCCCAGTGCAGGCAGCAACAAGAGGCAAACTGTGATTTGCAGGGCCAGTCCGATGTAAAGCCACCGGTTCAGCAAATGTTTGGTGAACATGGCAAAACCCAGGGCGCCAAATGCAAGCGCAATCATGCCTTGTTCGGTGGCGCCCCAGACCGCATGTTCTAGGCCGTGTTCGATCAGTGCGCGATAAAATCGATTGCCCGAAGGGGACTCAATCGTCAACAGCAAGATCGGGTGCAATGCTGCGATCGTTGCGATCATTAAAAGGCCAAAGGTACAGGTGCTAAGCCAAGTTAACTTTGCGATTTGAGGCGATAGGGCCGCTAACAAAAGCATAGGTAGGAGGGCGTACATGGCATAGTGCGGCAACTTGGTAGCAACAACACTGAAGACAGCCAGCATGCCAAGACCATGGCTTAGCAATCCGAGGGATGCAGCGCTAATGCCTTCATGGGCGGCCGAGCTGCCCGGGCCTTTTTGATCATCACTGGCTCGCAATGCATGCTTTCGCCATTGCTGCCATAGACTGCTGATCAAGACAGGTGTGAACGGCAGTGAAAGCAGCAAGACCATGATCAGGGTGTAGAACCATGAGCCCGTATGGCCTTCCATGGCTTGCATGCTGCGTCCAACATGATGCTTGCCGAATAAGCCTTGAATGAAATCGTCTGAAAAGCGCCAATAGGCATAGGCATACCAAGGCAGTCCAATTGCAAGCCAAGCAAGGCATGCCGTGGCATCGGAAAAGCTCCAGCCTAAGGCCTTGAAATTTCGGCGAACCATGCAAAAACCGAGCACGATAAACGCCGGTACAAGTAGACCGATCAGGCCCTTGGTGAGCAGTGCAAAAGCAGAGCTCATCCAGGCAAGGCGCAAATACTGTCTGGCTTTCGCCAGCCCTTCCGGGGTTTCCTCCCCGCTTTCTCGAAGTCTTATCGATTCAATGAGGCAACAAGAGCTTGCCGTGAGCCACAGGTAAAGCAAGGCATCGGCGGTTGCAGCATGTCTCATGACGAGCGGACCAAGACAGCTGCCGTAGAGCGCAAAGACCATCAAGGCGGACTCGGCTTGTTTGCTCCATCGAAAGGCAAAACGGGCGGCGATCCATGCGCTTGCAATCCCGGCAAGCAAGGAGACCATTCGCGCGCCAAGCTCTGTCTGCCCGAGTATGGAGATTGACAGCGCCTGTAGCCAGTAAACGAGGATCGGTTTATCGAAACGGGGTTTGCCGTTTAAAAAAGTAAATCCAAAGTCGCCGCTCGCCAGCATTTCACGGGTTGCTTCTGAAAACGCTCCCTCGTCAACATCAAAGAGGGCGGTGTTAGCCATGCCAAGGATGCCGAAAAAGAGGAAGCCCACTGCGAGCGCAGCGATCCGAAGGCTAATCCGCTTTTCCATGCGCTAAAGCGAGGCGAAGATCAGTGGTGTGCCTGGGCGGGCTTGGACCCACCGCCTTCGATCACTTGTCGAATCGCGTAAGTGCGTGCTTTGAAACCCGAGGATTGATTACGGACCACGAATTCGGCGAGAACGCCTGTACAAATCAGATGAATGCCAGACAACATCAGCAAGACCCCTAGGGTGAGCAAGGGCCGGGTACCAATAGCCTGGTCAAAGAATAACTTGAGCGTTGCAAGCCACAACAAAACACCGCCCCCCGCCAAAAACATCGGTAACCCTATCGCCCCAAAAAAGTGGGCAGGTCTTCCTGAGAATCTTAAAAAGAAGATCACTGTCAACAAGTCGACAAGCACGCGATAAGTTCTTGAGATGCCGTACTTCGATTGCCCTGCTGTCCTAGCCCGATGATTAACCGACACATAGCACAGACGTTCCGGGCTTGTAACGGTTGCAAGCCATATCGGGATGAAACGATGCATTTCTCCAATGAGTCGGATCTGCCGGAGGACGGAAGCACGGTACAGTTTGATACCACATCCTAGATCGATCGATTGCACCCCGGTTGAGAGGCTGATGAACCAATTCGCAATCCTTGAGGGCAGTTTGCGTGCAAGGAATTGATCTTTTCGATGCTCACGCCAACCTGCAACCAGATCGAGGTTTTCATCGCGCAGCTTGCTGAGCATGGGTCGGATATCTTTGGGATCGTTTTGCATATCGCCATCGAGCGTTGCGATAAACTCACCCCGCGATGCATCAATGCCTGCTTGCAGTGCTGCGGTTTGCTTGAAATTTTTTGAAAGCTGCAAGATCCGTGCTTGAGGAACCGTTTCGATAGCCCGCGCAAGTTCGCTAAGGGTTGCGTCGCGGCTACCGTCGTCAACCAGAATCAGCTCCCAGGCTTGTGCATCCTGCTGCAATTGCTCGACTAACTCCCGGCATGCATCGAAGGCGATTTCCTCTTCATTAAAAAATGGAACGACAACCGATAGGAGTCCCGCTTGCGGCGGTTGCGTGAATTCAGATAGAGAGTTCATAGGCGCTTTGAAGGTAATGAACGAAGCCAGCTGAGCCCTTGCAGGCATTGCCAGAAGGCCAAAAGCATGCCAAGCGAGATTGATGCCGCCATGCTGTGAGAGGGAGGAAGCGGGGTGAGTAAGAGGGCAAGGGCGAGGAGCAGGCTGCATAGCGGATGAAGCCAATCCCAATGGGGTAAGCGATGAGCTTGTCTTAGGGTCAGTCGACCACTTAGGTAGCCGACCGCTAAGCCCAGGCCAATACCCACCAAGACGTCAGCGGGCCAGTGCGCCCCGCTTGCAACGCGCGCAAGGCCGACGCCGATGACCATGGCAGACAAGAGCACTGCGATGGGCCTGCTTTGCCTTGGTCGCATGGCATCTAAGGCGAGTAACAATCCAAAAACAATGGCGATCGTCATACTATGGCCTGAAGGCATGGCGTGGTGGCTGAGGGTCTCGCCAATGATATGTAAATCATCAGGCATTAAGGCTGCCGGTCTGACCTCATCGATATTGACTTTAAGCAGACGAATCGCCAGGCTCCCGAGCACCGTTGCTAGCGCCAGCGAGAACACGGCGATTGCCTTGCGCGTCAGAATGAGCAGCAAGAAACTCGCGCCAAGAAAGTGCCCGAAAATATTGAAGCACCGCCACAGTTCATCGGGGTAACGGAGGGTAAGTCCCTGAACCTTATGCATCAGGTCAATCTGCGGGCCGCTTATCACAACACCCCAAGCGATCGATAGTCCGGCAAGCAGGAGGACGAAGCGGCGGTTGTCAAGGATGGGCGAAGGTTTCGGCTCGGTCACAATTGTGGCTCAAGAATCCAAGATGATAAGACCTTTCCGGCTTGCCCAATACCCGGCGGCCTAAGCCTCATAATGCTGTCATCTCATTTGGCAACAGGTTTCCTCATGTCGATCGCATGGTTCAAGCGTGCAAACGGGCTGGCCTGGCTGGCTGGTCTTGGCGTTTTCTTGCATGCGCTTGCAATTCATAGCCAATCCTTGCCCTATACAACCGACGAGCTGCAGTACGTCGCCTGGTCGAAGGATCTTGACTGGGGTTATTTTTCAAAGCCGCCAGGGATCGCCTTTGCGCTCTGGCTCTGGTCGACCATGGACCCGCTTGCCGGTGAATTGAGATTTTTCGCTCAGCTTTGCTATGGCTTCAGTCTTTTCATCAGTTATAAGTTTTTTAGGGAAGACGGCCAATCGCGCGGGCGAGCCTTGACGGCAAGCCTGATCCTCGGATCGATCCCCTTGATTGGCTTTGCGCAATGGTTTTTTACAACCGATGCTTTATTGCTGATCTGTTGGCTGATGGCTCTGGCCCTAGCGTGGCGTGCGCTTCAAGCATCGCAGGCGCAAAGCGCGATGCTCTGGTGGTGCGGTCTCGGTGTCGTCGTGGCGCTCGGTGTGCTCTGTAAGCATTCCATGGTTTTTTTCTGGGTCGGCATGCTGGCCTATTGGGTCTCGATTCGATCAAGCATGCGGCAGCACTGGGCTGGGATGCTGCTTTGTGGTCTCGTGTTTGTTTTGTTGTTGATACCCCATATGTTATGGTTGTTAGAGCATCCAGGCACAACCATCAAACACCTGATTGATTTGCAGCAGCGCACGTTGCAACCCGGTGAGGAGTCCGCAAACCCTCAGTCACTGATAAGTTTGGCGAGGGGGCTTAGTCAGGCGCTTGAATTCACGGCTGCCCAATGGCTTGGTTTGGGCTTTGGGGTCGTGCTTGTACTTCGACGCCGAAAGCCATTGAGTGGATTGCAGCGCTGGCTGCTGGTCCATTCGCTCACGGTACTCGCCGTGTTCGTGATTCAGGCGGGCGTAGGCCGAGCCAACGGTAATTGGGCCCTACCGGCGACATTCACCCTTGGGCTTGCAATCCTTGCGAATCATCTCCAAGAAGTCCCTGACGACAGCGCCGGGGTTGAAGCGTCAGGCAGCAAATCGAAGTTGGCGCTTTGGGTGATCAGCAATTTGCTGATCAGTTTTTTTGTTTCATTTGGTGCGCAGACCCTGAAGTCGCTTCGGCCCGAATCATTGTTGTGGATTGATCGCATTGATCCTTTTCACCGCCAGCGTGGCTGGGATGAATTCGACCGCGCGCTTGCTGTCCTGAATAAGCCTGCCGATATACCCTGGGGCGTAAGCGATCGGGATGCGGCAGCAAGGATTTTGCATCGATATGGTGACGGGCAAATTGTCTACCGTCCCTTGCCTGGCGCCAAACCCAATCACTTTGCCCTACGTTACCCCTACCAAAGCTGGGCGACGGCGCAAGCGGCTCAATCGAGCCCGTCTTGCATCTGGTTTTTGGCCAGAGATAACGACCCGGCGCAAACCAGGCGAAACGATTCGATTGCCCTGATCGAACGGCAGCGTCTTAGCGGGCGGACTGAAACATGGGTGGTCTGGCCCGAGGCTTGCCCTTAGTCTGGGCATGAAGCAATGTTTCCTGAACGCTTGAATCACAAATGGCTACACGCGGCGATTGCGACCATCGGCCTTGCAGCGCTGCCTTTATTTGCAGCGATTGATCTCAGGTTGGCTTCGTATTTTTACGATGAAACATGCCAATGTTTTCCGGCGGCTGCACTCATCTGGCTGCATCGCTTTGATGGCTTCATCGCCTGGGCGGGTCGGTTAGCAACTCCTGTGATGCTGACCCTGATCTTATTTTTCTGGTGGCGATCGTCCGGGGATAAGCAGGTCTTTGGTCGCCTGCAAGTGACGGCGCGCTACCGACGATCAATCAGGGCGCTTGGCTTCATGCTTGCGCTTGGGGTGCTTACACCGCTGCTCCTGATACACGAAGTCATTAAACCAGAGATCGGCCGGGCAAGGCCGCGCGATATTGAGTCATTCGCAGGTTCACAGGCATTTACGCCTGCATGGGTGCGATCGACAGCCTGTACAAGGAACTGCTCCTTCACGAGCGGTCATGCTGCTTTCGGAGCCTGGGTTATGTCGGCCTGGTATGTGGGGCGACGTCGTCGAGGGCTGTGGCTAGGCCTGGCTGGTGCGCTCACCGTGGTGATTGGATGGTCAAGAATGGCACAAGGCGCTCACTTTTTTAGCGATGTCATCGGATCCCTGCTGCTGGTTTGGTTAACAGCACAAGTGCTTGCAGCTGTTCCCTATTTTCGTTCTCGATCATAGAAATCATGCCAATCCGATCCGGCACCGTCGACGTTAAAGACCCGACATCGTCATTGGATATTCACGCGAATTTCACCTAACTTTCACGGCGTTTTAACGCAGCCTTGACAAGCTGACCTGCCACCCAAGGAGGTTCAGATGATGATTGTCGAAGCGCCAAGTCAGTCCCATGATGATCCTTTGACCGCTCCAGGGGCAGGGGATTCTTTGCAGCAGTGCCTGATATTGTTAAATGCGAGGCGGGTTATTGAGCTGACCTGTGCCTACTTCGATAGTCCTTTGTCGCAAAAACGTTTTCGAGATGGATTGGGTGACGATGAATAAGTGGTTTCGCGGTTTACTGATAGCGAGCTTGTTACTGCTTGGCGCCTGCGGTGGTGGCGGTGAAACATCCGACACCGGGTCAAACCGGGCTGCTTCATCAGGCCAAAACAATGCCGCACAAACATCGCCTTCGCAATCTGTGCCAGACAATGCTTCTGGATCTGCTAAATCCCTGCCCAAACCAACGCTCAGCTTTAGCGACACTGGTTTTAGCCTGAGCGATGGCCTGACCAAGGATGGACGTTGGACCGTGAGCGGCCTCAACGGCCTAGGCTGGGAGTATTCGCTCGATATGGGGCAAAACTGGATTCCTGGGTCAGGGAACTTTTTTGTGGTGCAAGGCGATGGACCCAAAATGATCTGGGTCCGTACACGGGACGATCAAGGCAACACCTCAGAGATTGTGACGGTCACTTGTACGCTCGACACCACGGCACCTGCTCCAATTGAAGCGCAGTCAGCACAAGAAGCAGGGCTGCGTCGGCTTGACGTCAAGGGTCTTGAGTCGCAAGCAACATGGGCGTACCGCTTTGACGAGCGAGACGATTGGCTTGAGGGCGCTGGATCGCAATTGTGGTTACTCGGTAATGGCGCGACGCGGGTTTTTACCCGCCAGATTGATGCGGCAGGCAATCCCTCTGCGACGACTGTGTTTGATTTGTCACAAGCGGGCGGTAACGATTGGGTCGAGTTTTCAGCCAACCCGATGGCGCCGACTAGCTTGGCCCAGATGCCGGCATCAGCCGAGGTCTTGATACTTCATGGCAATGTGCGCGAGGGAGATGTGGATTATGTGCGCATTGACATCCCGGCAAATAAATCGCTCGCCTCGTTCAAACTGGTCCACTATCGTTCTGAAGATAAGATCGCATTTTTCGCTTTGCAGCGCGGACAGGTTTTTGATGCAGGCAATGATATAAGCCGCATGATGGTCTATGGTCACTTGGGTCCGACTGATATGCCCGTACAGGGGTCAGTGCCCGTTTTCAAGCTTGGTCAGAACATCGCAACAAGCCTATCGGCTGCGCAAAGGTCTGCTGGTTCCATCGTCTTGTGGATGCAGCAAACCGGCAGCCAGAGCACTGACTACGCCTTCGAAATCCGCCTTCGTTCAAGCCCCTAAAGCCGTCACTTCAGGATTTGTCTCGTTGCGCGGCAGATCTTTTTTTCGCCATGGCGCCTGGACTTTGGCGAAATCTTGCAAAACTTTCACGCATCGATCGGCAGCGTAATCTGATTGTGCCGCTAACCAACCTACTGCAAACCAGGCCTGCGGGTGATGTGCGCTGTGCGACTTGTAGAGTGCATGAGCAACATGCAAGTCGTTATACTCGCCTAAGGCGTCTTGAGCATCGGCCATCACCTGCAAAAAATGTTCGAGACGCTTTTCCTGTAGCAGGCTTCGCACAAACTCAACACCATAGCGCAGGCGCTTCATACGCTTTCGCAAGTCGTGACGCTCATCAACACTCAGCTGGCCAAAATGGGCGCTCATTTTCCTGCATTTCCGATGCCAGCGATGAAGTACCTCAAGGAGCACGTCCTGAGCTGGCAGCTGACCCAATGCGTGATCGCTGTTAGCACGATCAAGATCGAGCTTCATGTCATGCTCTAACCACTCAAGAAACCACAGCTGACATTGCTTTTCGCGGATAAGATCGCGCGGCGATTTGAGGTCGGTAGGCGAGGGTAATTCAATAAGCGGCGCGTCAATCTCACGCAGTCTCGGCCATAGGCTCTCTGCGAGCACATCGCGGTCTCTGCTTGTGCCAAGCTCGGTCGCAAGCGACCGAGCCTGAGCATCCCAATGGGCGATCGCTTCAAGGCGCTGACCAAAAAGCTTCATCGCGGTGCGTAATCGCCGCAGACCCACACGGATCTGATGAACGTGTTCGGGACCATGGCCCTCTTCGGCTGCAATTTGCGATGCGTTTTGCATGACCTGCCTGCGGCAGTCCGAAAAAATCGCCAAAAGCGCCTCATCAATGTTGGCGCTGGCATCAAGCCTGATCAATCCGGCTTTCGCCGGCGAAGCAAAAGCACGATCCTCAAAGAGCATATGACCGCGCTGAGCTTTACTCCTTAGATCAATCCAAAGTTGATAACGTTTGATATAGCCAGCTGCCGCTTCAAGAACGGCAAGTGGCGAACCTTTGATCGATTCAATTTCGAGCTCCCGCACCCCGAGTTGACGGCTGTCACTTTGAATCATGCCCTCGTCAAGACAGAGCTCAACAAAGCCTCGCCGGGTACGTTGAATCTGGCTCTGCCGTCTGACATCGGTGGCGAAGCGTCGCTGCAAGCTCTCGCCCGCTGCCCGCTGCAGCAGGACCTGCAGTCTGCGGCCTGCGGGGCTCCTCAGGTGCCTGCTGATATCGAGAGCAGGCTCAGCAGCGCTGCGATCGGGTAAGCGAATATTGTCTTCTTCGCGGCTGATGCTGTCTTGACCTTTTCCTGCTTTAAGGGTTTGTACCCAATTGCGCCCTTCGCGGCGCAATCGAAGCGCCATGTCTTCGCTTGCAAGCAGGCGCGATGGAGTATCGAAATAAACCGCCTGGAGGCGTTGTGTGCGCAAATTATCGGGTGATCGGGCTTTTATTTCCTGTGCTAAAGCGGCCCTTGCTGATGCAGGGACCTGCAACTTAATCTCAATTTCAGTCATCCGGAGGCTCCAGCCCCGCGTTGGGGGCAAATCAACAAGCCTCTACCCTATACCAAATCGGGGCCAATCGCAGCTTTGACTTGCCAATAGGGCTCGGCATCTTTGCGCTGCAGCCACCAGAGAGCGCCTTTTTTGAGGCTCCAGCAAGCATCGCCGCCGCAGACCAAATGAGACATCAGCAGCCCGAGCAAAGGTTGATGGCCGACGACAACCAGATGTCCGGACTTTCTCAAATGCGCTTCATCGATCTTGATCGCCTGCAAAGCCTCCTCAAGCGAACTGCCGGGCAGCAATCTTGGCTCCGGGCGCACTTTTGCCGACAAGGTCATCGCGGTCTGGACGGCACGCTGCGCCGGGCTGCTGACCACCGCAAACGATTCAGGAAGTCTTGCATCGAGCCAACGGCTCATCCGGCTTGCCTGTTTTTTCCCGCGTTCCGACAAACTCCGCTCGAGGTCTTGTTTAACATCTTCAAGACTATCGCCAGCATCGGCATGTCGCCAGATGATTAGGTTCATCGCAACCTGCGGTCGAGAAGATCCCACCCTAGAGAGGGCCTCATACCGACCCGACGCGCGCCTTGAGATCGAGCGCGAGTTGCTCGCTTGGCGCGGTTTTGCTGAGTTTGGTCTTGGGCCAATCGATGATCTCAAGCCTGCCATCGGGATGTTCGACCAGCGCCGTCATGCTTTCGACCCAGTCGCCATCGTTACAATAAAGCACATCATCGATCATGCGGATCTCAGCCCGATGAATGTGTCCGCAGACAACACCATCAAACCCCCGTTTTCTTGCGGCCTGCGCCAGAGCTTCCTCAAAAGCGGTCACAAAACTGACCGCCCGCTTGACCTGATCCTTAAGCCACTGGCTTAGCGACCAATAAGGCAGCCCGAGCCGGGCTCTGGCAAAATTAAAGGCACGGTTCACCCGCAAGGCCAAGTCGTAGGCATAGTCACCGAGCACCGCAAGCCATCGGGCACACTGAATCACGCCATCGAATAAATCCCCATGCGTGATCCAAAGGCGTTTGCCCTCTTGAGTGACGTGAGTCGCTTCGTATTCAATTTCAATGCCGCCAAACTGCAAGCCGCAAAACTGGCGAATCGACTCATCATGGTTACCCGGCACAAAAACGACTCTGGTGCCCTTGCGCGCTTTTCGTAATATTTTCTGGACCACATCATTGTGAGCTTGTGGCCAGTGCCAGCGTCGCTTCAACTGCCATCCGTCAACAATATCACCGACGAGATAAAGCGTCTCGCATTCAAAACTTTTTAGAAAGTCAAGCAATTCGTCGGCTTGACATCCGGTGGTTCCAAGGTGGATATCCGATATAAAAACCGCCCTGTACCGATGCTCAGAGGGATCCTCTGGCATCAGGTAATAGGGCAGTGGACCGTTCATGCCGCTAAGGGTCCAAATCGCTGTCTGAAGCGCTGATCAAGCTGTTCCAAGGGCAAGATCACCGGAAAATCCGCACAATCGAGCTCGAAATCAACACAAGGTTCTCCCATGATCATCGCACCAGCCCTTAAGTAGGCCCTTAGCAGCGACGGGATCTCAATGTCTTCATGAGAGGCCGGTTCAAGGCGCTTGAGTCGTTGTAGCGGCCAGACGCGGAAGCTCTCCCCTGCATCGTGCGTTGGCATCAGATGCTGGTAGAGGCGCCAGACGGTCTCGGGGCCGTCTTTGAGCGATACGCTGACACAACCCATAAGGTGGGTGTAGTGCTTGCCGGAGAGCCAGCGCGATAGTCCTGTCCACATGAGCATCAAGCTTGTCCCGCCACGATAGTCGGGGTCGACGCAGGCTCGACCCAGTTCAACAATTTCGTGTCGCAGTGGATCAAGCCGGGTGAGCCAGAACTCTTGCTCTGCGTAGCGGCAACCGAGTTCTCTTGCGGCCTCGGGCGTCAGAATACGGTAAGTCCCCACAACCTCATCTCGGGCAGGATCGATCGCCACAAGATGGGTGCACCAGGGATCAAAAATATCATCATCATGCCGGGCATGCGCCTTGGCAACATGGGGCGCATTTTCGCGGAACACTCGAGCCCTGAGTTCGAGGGCCTGAGCGATACGACGTTCCGAGCGCGCGATCGCGACATGAATACGCGTCGATTGACAAAGCAACTCATCGCCCACCGAAGCTTTTGCAGCGAAAAAAGCCCGGTCTTCCACCATATTCATGTACAAAAACCCTCGATCAAGATAAACACGACCGAGTGTGAGTGCCTCGCTTTAAATCACGATGACAACTTGGTGTCGAAAGGATGACATAACAAGGTTTCACCCATCCGGATCCGATATCCTTCTTGGATTGTTGTATGAAATAGACGCTCAGGTGGTGCGAAGAGAATAATGGTCGAACCATGCTCAAACCAGCCGAGCTCTTCACCTTTTTCGCAAGCCTGATGACTCTCAAAGCGGTGTGGGCCGCGATAGGTCAAGTCAAGTTGTTGATCGATGGCGTGAATTCGCATGCTTGCAACCAGCACCGCAGCGACGGGTACCAAAACCAAAGCGCAAGGATTGTTATCGATTTCAAATCGTAAGACGGCGCGCTCGTTGCGACAGAACAAGCCTGGTACCCGTAAAAGCGCTGGGGGGTTGACATTCCATACGTCCCCCGAGTGGTAACAAACCTCTCTCAGTACGGCCTTGGCCGGTGCATGGAATCGATGATACATGCTTGATAACAAGCGGAGGGTCACGTAATTGGCGCCCTCAAGCTGCTGTGCCAAAGCCTTGTCGCCGAGTAAATCCTCAAGCCGATAGCTTAGTCCCTTGGCCTGAAATAGCATTTGCGCTTTGACTTGTCCGTGTGCCCCAACGATTGCATCGCAGGGACTTGTCCACACAGATGCGTCCTGGTTGATGGGCCGCAAGCCCTCACGGAGTTCGCGGATAAAGCATTCGCGCAAGGAATTGAAGTCCTTATGCTTGGCTTCGCTGAGGTCTAAGTCGGTGAAGACCTTCCAGATCGCTATCGAAATTTTGGTCAGCCAGGGATTTTCGATCTTTGCGAACCAACCCATGAATCGCGTGAGCGCGATTCTGGGAATTCGGTTTGTCAGCAGGAAATTGAGTTCATCGGAGAGTGTTTGCTTGAGTGAATCCGCCATTGCTTTGTTGACCTTTCTGCGCGAACAAGCTTTCACAAGCTTGTCATTTGACTGTTTTAAAAGTCGTTTGACCTCGGGGGTAAGTTCATGAGCCTATCAGTTGCAACCATCACCACACTGTCACTTTTGCCACCTGCTTTGCTGTGGGCAGCGCCAGCAGCCTATCGACGTTTACTCTTGTCGCGAGCCAAGCATCGATCTCTGGCCGGACACTCGAGAATGGCTCAAAGGGTGGCACGCCTGCTGCCAGGCTATCGCTTCGATGAGCAAAGCTTTTTTAGAGCGGACGAATGCGACAGTGCAATCGAGTTGGCAAGAAGATCTGCTTTTTATAACATGTCGGGGCGTTTCGCCAAGCGCTATGCAAAATCGATTGAAGCCACGGAAAGAGCCAAGCAATCGCTTGCTGACTTGCAATTTATTTCGAACTATCGCGTGCCTTTCCAATTCAGTGACTTGGTGAAACGCCATTTGAAAATCGGAAGCGTTGTTGCGAATTCGCATGATGTATTTATCGAAGACCTCGACGGCAACCTTTTTTACGATCTCAGCGGTTCTTACGGTGTGAATCTGCTTGGCTACGACTTTTATAAACGAAACATCGTGGCCGCGAACGACGCTGCACAAGCGCTTGGACCTGTGCTCGGCATGTATCATCCGGCTGTCATCGAAGTGGCAGAGCGCTTGCGTGTGATTTCGATGCAAGACGAAGTGTCTTTCCATATGTCGGGCACTGAGGCGGTGATGCAAGCGGTTCGTCTTGCACGCTATAACACTGGAAAGACCCATCTGGTGCGGTTTTGCGGCGCCTACCATGGTTGGTGGGAGGATGTTCAGCCTGGACCTGGTAATCCGATGCCACCGCGTGAAACCTACACCTTGGAGGATATGAGCGAGCGTTCGCTTAAGGCCTTGCGGATGCGAAACGATGTTGCCTGCGTACTGGTCAATCCCTTGCAGGCATTGCACCCCAATCGCGCAGCGCCGGGCGACTCGTCGCTTGTTGACAGTAGCCGCAAGGCCGGCTTTGATCGGACTGCTTACACCGATTGGCTTAAGAAATTGCGGGCACTCTGCACCGCACGCGGTATTGTTCTTATTTTTGATGAGGTGTTTCTTGGATTCCGCCTCGCACCAGGCGGCGCTCAAGAATACTTCGGTGTGCAAGCCGACATGGTGACTTATGGCAAGACGCTTGGCGGCGGCTATCCATGTGGCGTGCTTTGCGGCAAATCTCGTTTTATGCGCCGCTACCGGGAGGATCGACCGGCTGATATTTGCTTTGCCAGGGGAACCTTCAACGCACATCCTTATGTGATCAACGGCATGTTGCATTTTTTACGTGCGCTTGAATCCGCACCGGTGGCTGCTCTTTACGAAGGGCTCGATGCGCGTTTTGAGAAAGCTGCTGCGGATCTGAATCAGCGATTGCGGCAGGCAAAGCTGCCGGTGCAGGTCGCGTCGATGGCAAGCGTATGGACAATCCTGTTTGAAAAGCCGTCGCGCTATAACTGGATGCTGCAGTTTTACCTGCGCGAGGCGGGTCTGGCGCTCAGTTGGGTAGGCTCTGGGCGTCTTATATTTTCGCTCAACTATCACGATGAGCATCTTGATACTGTTTTTGAGCGATTCGTGGGCGCATGCCTTGCGATGCAAAACGACGCTTGGTGGCATACGCCGCCCGAATTGAGCAACAAATCAATTCGCCGTCGCATTTTGAAAGAGCTTTTTGCGAGTAAATCAGCGGCATAAAGCCCTTAGCGCGGGCTAAGAACCCAAAAAAAGCCAGTAGTGAATTGACTACTGGCTTTTGGAAACACGCCGGAGAAGACTGAAATCTTCTTAAATCTTGCGTCGCCGTGCTGCGCGCTTGCGCATCAATTCGATGGGTGCGCGGTGGTAGAGCTTGATGTCGTGAAAAGGGTCTGTGATTATTTTTGTAGCCCAGACAAAGCCAGTCATCCAGCCGTCGCGTAAACCGAGTTGAATAACGCGGAAAGCCAGACCGCCGATGCCGAGCATGAACCAGAACTGACCAACGTCGCGAATCCATTCCTTCACGCCATTAGCGGGCTCAATCATGCCAAAGAGGCTGGGTTCGAACCAAAGTACGATCGGGGCAAAGGCCCAAATCGCCATCAGGACAATCTTCCGGCGAATGTTATAACCGACCTTGATAGCCTCTTTGTATTCGTGACTTGCATCGTTCACGTAATCATAGTCTTTGGGCTCAAAGAAAAAATGACCCGCCTGGCGGCTTGTCATCGATACCAACCAAGCGATCAGGGCTGAAACAACCGGATCGATGAGCAGATAAACGTAGGCAACCACAAAACTACAGGCGCTGATCAAGTGAAGCGATTGATTGACCAGGCTGTGGTGGTAATAACGGTGATCATCCCAGCGTTGCTCTTTAAGCATTTCGCCAAAACTTTGATTCGCCATCCTCTTTCCTCCGGGCTAAAAACGACTTGAAAAATCATGGATGCTGCGTACCTTTGACACGGCATCATCCTGCTGGCGCTTGATCTTTATCGTTTGCACGATAAGCACTTACAAGCCCCTGGGACAAGACTTTGCACGCGAACCGTGAATTCTTGTTGACAATAACATGACTTGTTCTTTACAAAACAGCGGCAGTTTGATGTCAGGGCTGGTTTGTGAGCAGGCGGCTTGCGTCGAAGTCGCTCGTCATCAGGCTGAGATCTTGGTTTGCCAACATCGATAACATCTGTTGTGGCTTGTGCTAATCACTGTGGGGACCCAAGATGGATCGACGTTTAAGGCTCGCCGTTGTGACAGAAACTTTCCCGCCAGAAGTCAATGGTGTGTCACTGAGCCTTGCCAAGTTGCTCGAAGGCGCTGGCCCGTTCTGTGATTGGCAACTGGTGCGGGTGAACCGTCACGATCTTGATGCACCGATGCCACGTGAGATTCGATTAGCGGGATTTCCGATCCCGGGCTATGCGCGCTTGCGGGGCGGCTTTCCTGCTTGGATCAGTTTACGGCGGGCATGGCGCGACGATAGACCTGATCTCGTCCATATCGCCACAGAGGGACCCTTGGGACTTAGTGCCCTCCAAGTCGCTCGCGCCTTGAATATTCCGGTTTGTTCTGACTTTAGAACACATTTCGAGCAGTATGTCGATCATTACAAGGTCGCATGGCTCGAGCCGTTTGCAAGCGGCTACCTGCGCTATTTTCATAACCGTTGCGATCTAAACTGTGTACCGACTGAGATGCTTGCCAAGCAACTTAAGGCTCAGGGCTATGAGCGCTTGGCTGTGGTGCCTCGAGGCGTTGATCTGGCGCGTTTTGGCCCGCAGCATCGTGATGAGGCATTACGCGCGTCTTGGCTCGGAACGCGGGCGCAGCAAGCAGGACCGGGCAAAGTGCCGGTGCTCCTATGCGTATCGCGAATGGCGGCAGAGAAAAACCTTGAAGTGCTGCTTCAAGCTCACCGCGCGGCGACGCAATCGGGGAGTCCCGCTCGATTGGTCATGGTTGGTGATGGTCCTATTCGCGCCAGCTTGGAGCGGGATTATCCCGAGGCGCTCTTTGTTGGCATGAAAACCGGTTTGGAGCTTTCCCGGCATTATGCAAGCGCAGATCTTTTTTGTTTTCCGAGCCAAAGCGAAACCTTCGGCAATGTGATTTTGGAAGCTATGGCGAGCGCTTTACCCGTGCTTGCTTATCGGCATGGCGCAAGCGCTGCATTGCTGCAGGATCAGGAGCATGGATGGATTTTGCGCGACTTCAGCCCTTCAGCATTTCACGAAGCGCTCAAGGCCGCCTTGAGCCAATGGACCACTCAGGATCCCTCACGCTGGCAGGCCATGGGCGAGAAGGTGCTTGCTAAAGCAAAAACCCAATCCTGGAGCAGCGTGGTCGATCTGATGCTTTCCCATTGGTATGCTCTTGCCTTTCCAACCATGAAAGCGAAGCCTGAGCATGAATCGTTTGCCCATCCGCAGCAGCTATGAGCGACCCCAAGCCTCATCATTATCGGGCGGGCGTGTTGCGCTCGTCGCACTTTCTGAGGCGCATCGCAGCGACCTATACGGATTGAGCACGGCCCCTGGTGCAGAGGAACGCTTTCGGTATTTGTTTGAGACCGTTCCGACGCCAGAAAGCTTTGAGCAATTCATGAGCAGTGCCATCGCGAGCAGCGACCCGATGTATGTTGCTGTAATTCGACAACAAGATGGACGCTGCCTAGGCCGCCAGTCGCTGATGCGAATAGCAGCCGATCATGGGGTGATCGAAATTGGGAATATCTTGTGGGGCCCGGAAATGGCGCGCACAGCTTTGGCCACCGAGGCCTTTTACCTGCATGCGCGTTATGTTTTTGAGACTTTGGGCTATCGCCGTTTTGAGTGGAAATGCAATGTGCTTAATGCACCCTCACGGAGGGCGGCGCTTCGCTTCGGCTTTCGTTTTGAAGGCGTTTTCAAGCAGCATATGATCGTGAAGGGTTTAAGCAGAGATACCGCCTGGTATGCAATGCTCGATCACGAATGGCCGGCAATCAAGGCGCGCTTTGAACGTTGGTTGAGCGCTGAAAATTTCGATCAAAACGGGATGCAAGTGAGTCGCTTAAGCGCAAACCCATGACGTTGCTGTTCAAAACCAAGCCCTATGACCAAGGCTTGGTGTGAGACGAAACTTTATATCGGTCTTGTTTTAGTGCTTGATTAAGCTTGCAGCAATCGAGCGATAGTCGATGGCAAAGTTACCGGTGGCAATACGATCTTTCAACTGGTCGAGCGCACGTTGGTCGCCAATGCGGTTGCCGGACGCAGACGCCGACATCGCGTCTATTGATGATTTCGTCTCAAGTACCGCGTCCTTACGTAACTCGAGAATGGCCGCCCTATCGTTGCTACCTGGAAGGGCAACATGCGTTTTTTCTAAGGCGCTTTCGATGGCACGAACGGTGAGCTGGGCAACCAGCGGTGATTGGGTCAGCTTGGAAGCGGCCTTTGATGCAGCTTGCGCTGCAACATCCGGCGCAATGCGTTTTGCCGATTCGGCTGCTGAAAAAATATTGGAAGACGTGTAATTCATGTCAACCGCCTATTGCTACAAAAGTGAAACTGAGTCCTGATTGAAGGTCCTTGGTACCGCCCTGGAGCTGCGATTTATCGCTCTCCACATTGAGGAATACGGTCTTTTGGAGGGCGCGGTTTAGAGCGGCGAGGACTGGGGCGCGCAAAGGCCCGGACCACGGGCCTTGTAGCCCCCTTATGCTATAGACTGCATAAAGGATTCCTATCTGTCGAGACCAAGTCATGACATTGCTATCTTGTTTAAGCACACCCAAAAATCAACGCAGATTGCAAGACCGCTCAAAGCCAAGCTTTTGGCTGGGGCTTTTTAGCGCGCTCTTTTTGCTATCGCCGCTTGGCGCCGAGACGATTGTGATGTCCTCAACGACATCGACTGAGCAGTCGGGGCTTTTTGCCCACTTGCTGCCAAAGTTCCGTGAAGTCAGTGGCATTACCGTCAAGGTCGTAGCACTCGGTACGGGGCAGGCCCTGGATGTGGCAAGGCGCGGTGATGCTGATGTGGTCTTTGTTCACGACCGTGCGGCCGAAGATCGTTTCGTTTCCGAGGGATTTGCAGAGCGCCGCTACGATGTGATGTACAACGATTTCGTATTGATCGGACCGGCATCCGACCCCGCGGGCATCAAAGGTAAAGATCTGATCAGCGCCTTAAAGCAGATTGCTTCCTCGCAAGTCCTTTTCACCTCACGTGGTGACCGTAGCGGTACCCACGCTGCTGAACTAAGGTTTTGGAAGACGGCTGCCATCGAGCCCGCGGCCTTAGTGGGTTACAAGGCTTGCGGTTGCGGCATGGGTCAGGCGCTCAACATCGCAGCCGCATCGGGCAGTTATTTGCTTGCTGACCGCGGTACTTGGCTCAGTTTTAAGAATCGCGCCGATTTGGCGATCCTGTTGGAAGGGGATCAGCGACTCTTTAATCCCTACGGCGTGATGGCGGTAAGCCGCAAAAAACACCCGCATGTGAAAGCTGAGGCTGCCGAAAAACTGGTGCAATGGCTTGTTTCAAGCCAAGGCCAGGCCGCGATTGCCAGTTATCGAATCGCAGGCGAAGCCTTGTTTTTTCCGAGCGCGAAAGGCTCAAATGAATCGAGGCGCCCATGACGGCGCCCCTCGACTTGAATCCATCAAAGCGCGCCCGAACGAGCATCAACCAAAACACCGCTGAACGAGCATCAACCAAAACGCCGCTGAACGAGCATCAACCAAAGCGCCCGGTAATGTAGTCTTCGGTTTGTTTTTTGCTCGGTTTGATAAACATTTGCTTGGTCACGCTGAATTCCACGAGCTCGCCAACATACATGAAGGCTGTGAAATCCGATACCCGTGCGGCCTGCTGCATGTTGTGGGTCACGATCGCAACCGTGTAGTCGGACTTCAACTCGTGCACCAATTCCTCGACCTTAGCCGTTGAGATGGGATCAAGCGCCGAAGTCGGCTCATCGAGCAAAATGACTTTGGGTTTCACTGCAACCGTGCGAGCAATACAAAGGCGCTGTTGTTGGCCGCCAGAAAGCGATAAACCGCTTTGGTTGAGTTTGGTCTTGACTTCGTCCCAAAGTGCTGCCTTTTTCAGTGACCACTCCACGCGAGCATCCATGTCGCTTTTCGATAAATTTTCGTAAAGTTTGACCCCGAATGCGATGTTGTCGTAGATCGACATCGGAAAAGGTGTTGGCTTTTGAAAGACCATCCCCACCTGAGCGCGCAAGAGGTTTAAATCTTGCTTGGCATCAAGAATATTTTGCCCGTATAAGTTGATTTCGCCTTCTGCGCGCTGTCCAGGGTAGAGCGAATACATCCGATTGAAGGTGCGAAGTAGCGTTGATTTGCCACAGCCCGAAGGGCCAATAAAGGCGGTGACCTTACCCTCGGCAATATCAAGGCTAACGCTCCTTAAACCCTGAAAACCACCATAGTAAAAATTTAGGTTTCTAACCTCAATGGCATTGACTGATTTGCCGGACGACTGGGTAGCTTGGTTCATTGAATAATCCTTGAATCAAATGGCCATTAAGAACTTACTTTTTCGCGGAAGACCACCCGCGCAACGATATTGAGTACAAGCACAGCAAGGGTGATGAGTAAGGCACCGCCCCAGGCGAGACGAACCCAGTTGTCGTAAGGACTCATTGCAAACTGGAAAATCACAACAGGCAGGTTGGACATCGGCTTATTCATATCCGTGCTGAAAAATTGATTGTTCAGCGCGGTAAAGAGCAAGGGTGCGGTTTCGCCGCTGATACGCGCAAGCGCAAGAAGCACACCGGTCACCACACCAGCCTGAGCCGCACGCAAAGTGACCATGGTAGCCACCTTCCAGCGCGGCGCACCTAGCGCAAAGGCGGCTTCTCTCAAGCTGCCAGGCACTAAGCGAAGCATGTTTTCAGTGGTTCGAACAACAACCGGAATCGCAATCAAAGAAAGTGCAAGACTGCCTGCCCATCCCGAAAAATGCTTCACCTGAGCGACTAGGATCGCGTAAATGAAGAGGCCAAGAATGATTGACGGCGCAGACAGCATGATGTCGGTCACAAAGCGGGTGACGGCTGCAGTGGTGCTTTCATCGCCATACTCTGCGAGATAAATGCCCGCAAGAATCCCGATGGGCGTGCTGATGATGGTTGAAAAGCCGACAATCAAAAGACTGCCCACAATCGCGTTGGCCAGTCCGCCGCCCTCGGAGCCCGGCGCCGGTGTCGATTGGGTGAACATCGCCCAATCCAGTGCTGCGATACCGTTTTTAAACAGAATGAAAAGAATCCATAACAGGACAAACAAGCCTAATGCCATTGCAAACATCGACAGCCCAACACCGATCGTGTTGGCAAGTTTGCGGCGTTGATAGAGCGCGGTGTTCATGTTTTGGCGCCTTTCGATTTTTCGTTACGAGCAACAAGGAGTTTGGCAAGAGCCAGCACCACAAAGGTGATGATGAACAACAGAAAGCCAAGTGCGAACAAGGCTGACAGATGAAAGTCGCCGGCTTCAGCGAATTCGTTGGCAAGCGTTGATGCGATCGAAGAGCCCGGCGCGAACAGCGAGGGCACGAGGCGTTGGGAGTTACCGATCACAAAAGTGACCGCCATGGTTTCACCCAAAGCGCGCCCAAGACCGAGCATCACACCGCCAATCACGCCTTTTTGTGTGTAGGGCAGCACCACATGGCGCACGACTTCCCAGGTGGTGCAGCCGATCCCATAAGCCGATTCACGAAGAATGGGTGGCACGATCTCAAAGACATCACGCATCACTGCGGCGATGAAGGGCAGGATCATGAAGGCAAGAATCAGTCCGGCAGCAAGAATGCCGATACCATTGGTCGCGCCACCAAATAGGGGGCCAATCAAGGGCATTTGTCCAAGGGTCGATTGCAGGGCCGGTTGGCCGTATTCAGCAAATAGCGGTGCAAAAATAAATAAGCCAAACATCCCGTAAATAATCGAGGGCACCGCGGCAAGCAGTTCTACGGCCGTACCGAGCGGCCGACGCAGCCAGACCGGACAGTTTTCGGTGAGAAAAAGCGCAACACCGAAGGACAGGGGTACAGCAATCAGCAGCGCAATCGTCGCGCTCGCAAGCGTTCCAAATATTGAGATGAGTGCGCCGAATTCTTCGTTGATGATGTCCCATTCGATCCGCCAAATAAAGGATAGACCGAATTTTTGGAACGTTGGCAGTGATTGAAGAATCAGTGAAACGATGATGCCGATAAGTGAGAAGAGCACCACCAGTGAAAAAAGCATGGTGAGCTTGTGAAACCAGAAGTCTTGGGTTTGCTGGCGCCTGGCTACGGCGACCATACTCGCAGAAGGCCCTTGGGCTGCTTGTGCTGCCTGATTGGCAGTTTGCATTGAACTCATGATTTCTTATGCCCCACAAAAAGAAGGCGCATGGAAATGCGCCTTCTAGAGATCACTCAATGGATCGATATCTGACAAACTTTGTCGCTATAGAAGCTTTCCATTTAACAAGCGTATCGATCTCGTATTACCTGCTTGTTACTTGTTTGCAACTTGAGACCAGACTTTTTGGCGGATCTGCTCGGTGAGGCTATCGGGCAGCGCAACATAATCCAGCTCTGCGGCCTGCTTTTTGCCGTTCTTGAACGACCAGTCAAAGAACTTGAGTACCTCTGCAGAGGCTGCCTTGTCGGTCGGCTGCTTGTACATCAGCGCAAACGATGCGCCAGTGATCGGCCAGGAATTAGCACCACGCTGGTTGACCAGCGAAATTCCCATACCCGGCGTGCCAAACCAGTCAGCACCAGCCGCTGCTGCAGCAAACGTTAAATCATCGGGTTCGACATATTTGCCATCACGGTTTAAAAGGGCAAGATGCGGGATTTTATTCTTTTTCGCGTAGGCATACTCGACATAGCCGATTGCGCCCTTCACGCGACTCACGTTGGCTGCAACGCCTTCATTTCCCTTGCCACCGACTGACGAATTGGCGGGCCACTTGACTGCGGCACCTTTGCCAACTTTTTCCTTCCACATGCTGCTTACCTCAGCGAGGTAGTCGGTAAAAATGAAGGTGGTACCCGAGCCATCAGCGCGGTGCACGACGGTGATGTTCTGATCGGGTAGGCTCTTGCCGGGGTTAAGTGAGGCAAGTTTCGCATCGTTCCATTTACTGATACTACCTGCAAACATTTCTGCAAGCACTTCGCCATTCACGCGCAACTCGCCAGGCTTAAAGCCCTCCAAGTTGATGACCGGTACAACGCCACCAAGAATCATGGGAAATTGAACCATCCCGTCTTTATCGAGTTCTTCGCCTTTAAGCGGTGCATCGGAAGCACCGAAGGTGACGGTTTTGGCACGAATCTGGCGAATGCCGCCCGAAGAGCCGATCGATTGGTAATTTAGACCAACCCCCGTTGCCTTTTTATAATCTTCTGCCCATTTCGCAAGAATCGGGTAGGGGAAGGTTGCACCAGCGCCGGTGATATCCGAAGCTTGTGCTACGTTTGATAACAACGCGCTTGAAGCCGCTACAAAACTGATACCAACCGCCACGGTGCGGATGGACTGTGAAAACGATTTAAATAGATTCATTGACGGTTCTCCTAAAGACGGAGTATGGAATCTATCGGCGGGTGATTACAGTGCTATGACAGCGGCGTGCGGTTAACTTGGTGCACCAATCCCTTTGCTGAGGTGCCATCACTCGCAACAGCAGCTTGTCCGAATCAAGCAGTAAGCACATCAGGCACGAGCAGTAAGCTCATCAGGTGACCGTCAAACCGAATTTTCAGGCTGTGGGTTGATTCATTAAAATGACATAATCGACCACTAAGGTTCAGGCTCGCTAACCAGGAGATGCGCGATGGAACACACGGCAAAAAGTTTCGACGATGAGATGCGGTCGATGCAAAAAGCCGTCACGAAATTGGCAGGTCGTGTCGAGCAGCAATTTCGCCGTGCCGTTCGGGCATTAACAGAGTCGGACCTGAGCCTTGCGACTGAGATCCTCAGACAAGAACGCATGATTGATGCAGAGCACCTAGCGGCAAGTGATATGTGTAGCGAGTTGCTTGCGAAACGGCAACCGCTCGCTCTTGATCTGCGGATCGTGATGGCTGCGATTCATTCAATTAACGATTTAGAGCGGATTGGTGATGAATCAAGAAAAATCGCACTTCGTTCCAGCAGTTTGATGAACCTGTCAATCCGCGATCATTTGCCGCTGACTGAAATCCTTGCATTAAGCGAATCGGCAGGGAATATGCTTCGCTCGGCAATTGATGCGATGGTGCGTGAAGACAACCACATGTTTGCGCGCCTGTCGGTGCAAGATAACGAGATTGATAAAAAGCGCGATCAGTTGCAGGCACTTTTGATCAAACTCGCATCAACTTTTCCGCAGGATACCAGCGCTTTCGTGGATGCGATTTTTGTGGTTCAGTCGGTGGAGCGTGTGGCTGACCATGCGCGCAATATTGCAGCATATGTTGTCGGTGTTGTTGAAGGTGTGGACGTCAGGCATAGCGATCAACATCACCAGGCCTGATTCAAAGGCGCCTCAGCGCGCCCGATGCAGGGTTTAATCGCTTAGACCCTGCTCTAAAACGCTACGCCGTGCCGACATGCGGCGCAAGCCGATAACCGCCACCACGCACCGTTTCAATCAGGCGGTCGTAGCCAAAAGGCTTAAGAGCCAGCCTTAATCGTCGCACGTGCACGTCGACGGTTCGTTCATCGATATAGGGTTGGTGCTCCCAAACCTCTGCAATCAACTGACTGCGCATGATCATACGATCGACGCGACGCATGAAACAATGAAGCAAGCGAAATTCCGTGGGACTGAGCACCAGGGTGCTACCGTGAATCGACACGCGAAGCGCCTCCGGCTCCAGGCACAAACCGTCGAGTTCGAGGCGCTCGCGGGCAATATCTGGTTGCGCACGACGAATCACCGCCCTGACACGGGCAATCAATTCAGCCATTGAAAAAGGTTTGGACAAATAATCGTCTGCACCGGCCTCAAGGCCTGCGATTCGATCAGCTTCCTGATTGCGTGCCGTCAGCATAATGATCGGCAACCTCATGGTTTCGGGCTGCCGCCGGATACTCTGGATGAGCTCGATACCGCTTTCATCGGGAAGCATCCAGTCGAGCATGGCTAAATGAAAGCTTTCTCGAGCGAGCAATGCGCGCGCTTCATCCACCCGCTCGCAAAGGCGTAAACTGTAGCCGGCGTGACTTAAATTGATTCTCAATAACTCTCGAATCGCTGCGTCGTCTTCGACAACGAGAACGCGTTCGCTTTCTGCCGCTTGCATGCTTTTTTAGTCCTGCTTTTTTGAACGCTCTAACGCGACAAAGCATTCGAGCATCAGGAGAGGCTACATAAGACTTATGGCAAGGCGATGACAGCGCGTTGACGCGACGATGACAGGCTTATCAGCGACGCGGATGCGATTGGCCTGCGATGACTTTAAACATTTGATCGCAGGCCTGTTTTCTCAAAGGCTTAGTTTCCTGCGGCATGCACCCGGCTCGCAGGAAACACGAGGGAAAACTGACTGCCCTTTCCAGGCTGCGAATGTACTTCGATTCTGCCTTGGTGCCGATTCATCACATGTTTCACGATGGCTAGTCCCAATCCGGTGCCGCCTGCGGCGCGCGATCGCCCGCGATCAACGCGGTAAAAGCGCTCAGTGAGTCTCGGTAGATGTTCTGAGGCAATACCGATACCGTTATCGATCACTGTTATCCATCCCTCGTGATCGCGGACCCGCCATGTCATACGAATGTTGCCACCTTCAGGTGTGTATCGAATCGCGTTGGTGATCAGGTTGCGAATGGCGCTTTCGATTTCATTGGCTGCGCCTTCCAGCGCAGCAGGACCTTGCAGATCAATGGCAACATCATGGCGACCTGCCGAAATAACCCTTGCTTCGTCGCACATGGACTGAAGCATGGTGTGTACCGCAATCGAGCTACCCTTGGGCGGTGCCATGGCGTTTTCAAGGCTTGAAAGTGTGAGCAAGTCCTCGACGAGTCGGCTCATCGTGCCGCTTTGCCGGAGAATCTCTTGTAAATAATTCTGGGTTTGTTCCTCGTTACAAGGAATACTCAGCATGGTCTCTGAGAAACCTGCGATCACGGTAATCGGTGTACGGATCTCATGGGAAACATTGGCCACAAAGTCGCGGCGCATCGCATCAAGTCTCGCCGCATCAGTGGTATCGCGGAAAACAAGCAGTTGTTCACCGGTATCCGATTGATGGAGGCGAAACTCAAAAATCCTACCGAGCTGGTCAGGCAGACTGCTGAGACTGGTCCGCGATTCAGGCGATGCAATTTGATGTGCTTTATCGAGCATGTCGAGCACCGAGGGTTCGCGCAAAAAATGGTGGATTGGTTTGCGTTCCCCGAAAATCCCAAGTAATTGTTGGGCGGTCCGATTGGCCCACAAAACATGTTGAAAGCGATCGAGCACGATCACGCCCTCTGGCAATTCGTCGACCGCTTTATAAACATGATCGATTTCTCGGCGCATGTCTTTGAGCTCGCTGTCGCTGCGCTGGGCAATGATGTTGAGTCGCGAATAAATCGCACCCCAGGCACCTGGTGCGGTTGGCAGATCGCGCTTGCTCGGCAGTGCCAACCACCAACGCAGCTGCTGGATACGCCATATGTCGTAAAGCACCCAGGGGATAAGCACGGCTGCAAGCAAGGCCAGTGCAAGCAAGGCCTCGCCGCGCGAGGCAAGCCAGGCGGCGCTTGTGCCAAGGATGATGAGCAAGAGTAAGGGTTTGGGGCCTAGCATGCGCCGAGCATATCGCGCCAGCCTCAGGTTGGCACGAATCGGTAACCGCCTCCGCGTACGGTTTCGACCATTTGGTCACAGCCATAGGGCTGAAGGGCGAGCCTTAAGCGTCGGATATGCACATCAACGGTGCGCTCTTCGATAAAGACATGATCGCCCCAGACTTCATCCAGGAGTTTGCTTCGGCTCAAGACCTTGTCGGCATGCGACATCATGTAGTGCAACAGGCGAAACTCGGTGGGGCTGAGATTGATCGATTCCTGGTCCGCATTGACGCGAAAGGATTGCGGATCGAGGGTAAGCCTGCCGATGGTGATCGGAACCCCGCTTGCTTCAGGTGCGGTGCGTCGAAGCAATGCCTTCACCCGTGCCAGCAACTCGCGCGGGGAGAAGGGCTTGGTGATGTAATCGTCTGCACCGGCGTCAAAACCGGCGAGTTTGTCGAATTCCTCAGCCCTTGCCGTGAGCATGATGATCGGAAGCTTTTTCGTGCGAATGTCCTGACGCAGCTGTTTGGCTAACTCAACCCCTGAAAAATCGGGAAGCATCCAGTCAAGCAAAATTAAATCAGGCAGTCGATAGTCAATTTCCCGTTTGCCTTCGGAGGCATATTCAGCGCTCACCACCTCAAAGCCCGCATGGCTCAAATTGACCTGAATGAGCTCTCGTATGGCTGGTTCGTCTTCGATGATCAGTATGCGTGCGCTCATGTCTTCATCCTCGGCGCAGCATAGGTGCTCAGGATGACAGCCCGATGACGGCGTCGTTTTGTGCGCGCGCTTGAAGCGCGGCCAACCATGCACTCGCATCGCTGCCCGCCAGTGGCTTTAACTCATGTTGATGCTTGAGCAGCAATCCTAGGGTGTTGTGGATCAATTCAGGATCAAGACTCAGGGCATCAAGCTGTCTCAAGGTCTTGGTCCAGGCGATCAGCTGATCCATGCCTGGACGCTGCGCCAAGTCAGAAATCCGCAGGCCGCGCACGAAATCGATCACGGCTTGGCTCAGCCGCTCCCCTGCACCGGGCAGGGCAGCTTGGAGCATACGTAATTCGCGCGCTGCGCTAGGGAAAGCGCAATATTGATAAATTGCGCGACGCCGCACGGGGTCGCTGATTCGTCTGGCATCCCGGCTGGTGATGAAGATGACCGGTGCTTCCTGCGCGCATAGGCATCCGAAGCCATCGATATGGAGCTGATAATCGTCGAAGAAGGGAAGCAGTACCCCGTCTAGCGAAGCGTCGCTCTGGTCAAGACCCTCTAGAATCAAAACCGCCGGTCTTCCGGGCTGGGATGTGCGAATGGTCTGCAACAGCGGTTTGGCAATCAGGTGGTGCTCGTCAAACAAAGGCAGAGGAGGGCTGATGTTGTGACGCCCGACAGACAAGGGCAGCGCGCTTCTTACGGCACGACGATCGCCCCTTTGACCTTGCCGGGTCGTCAATCGTAAACCGAGCAATTGACGGCTGTAATTCCAGTCGTAGGCGGCGTCTTCACGTTGCGTATCGGCATGAACGATCAGGCGAATCGGTGAGACACCGATTGACTTGGCATAACTTTCGGCGAGATGCGATTTTCCGCTGCCGCTTGGCCCATCGAGAAGCAAGGGCTTCTTGAGCTGCAAGGCCAATCGCAATGTGCTGAGCACCGATGATTCGGCGACATGGCCCTGGGCTTCGAGCGCAGCCTTGAGCGAAGCCAAGCTGT